>Ga0256826_1001876_pt1 | contig 13027 bp, 7 predicted proteins | sample CV79metaG_FD_185975 | JGI IMG/M metagenome (GOLD analysis project Ga0256826, IMG submission 185975) | Hydrothermal vent microbial communities from East Pacific Rise, Pacific Ocean - CV79 | ecosystem: Environmental > Aquatic > Marine > Hydrothermal vents | place: Pacific Ocean: East Pacific Rise...
ACTTTTAAGTAATTTATCTAACACACTTATTTCAAGACTTTGGTTAAGTGCTAAAGCGTAAGATATCTCGTCATCATCTAAACTCAAAAGCTTCTCTTGCATATCTAAATTCAAAGACTCATTTAAAGACAATCCTATTTTAAATCCACCAAACATCACATAAAGTTCATCATCTAGTTTTATACTCTTTGCTACATTTAAACCAAGTTTTTCATCATTTGCAAACTCTTTTACTAATTCTAAACTAAGATTTTCATTTAAAGACAAAGCTTCTAAAGTTGTAGGTTTTGCCTGTTTAAAGTAACGCTTTTGCATAACTTCATCACAGTATTCACTTATGGCAATAGTAGCCTCTATCTCTGGATGAAATTTCATAGGCTCTAAAAATGAGATAGCTGACAATAACTCCGCACTTTTAGTTTGTCCAACTAAATGGACAAAGCCAGTAGTAGCATACTGAACATTATGATTTCGTTCTATATTCTCATAAAAGCGAAGTATAAAAGCAGCACTTACATCACGATTATCATCATTTTCAAAAAAATCTTCATTATTCCATGAATACATTTTAACAAGTTTAAAAAATAGAGTATCACTTAGCATTGTATTTTGAATAAAACTTTTTAGTCTATCTTTATCATGAGATAGTTTTAAACTCATTAGTAGAGTATCTTCATCTAAAGATTTTGCTAACTCTTTTTCAAATATATCTATACTTATAAAATCTAAACTTTGTGAATATTTTTCATATAAAGCTTCACTATCATTTTGCTCATAAGGTGTCATCATCTTACCATCAACAACAACTTTTATATCATCATTAAACTCTCTACATGTAGAGATATTATGAAATTTTAATTGAGAATTAAATTCATCTTGTGAAAATGCACGTGGTTTTCCAAAAAGTAAAATAGTTTTATTTTTTATATCTTGTAAATTCATATAATAATTATACTCTTTAAAATTTTCGATATACTTATATAATAAAAGATTAGGAAATTTTAATGAAACTTTATGCACCATGGGAAAAAGCTTTTAAAAAAGTTGTTACTCCATTTGAACATTTTTTACATGCTCAAACAACTACTGGTATTGTTTTATTTTTTATGACTATCCTTGCTCTTATTTTGGCTAACTCTTCACTCAATGATGTTTACAACAATATACTACATACTAAGATAGATTTAAATGTAGGTTCATGGTCGTTATCACACTCTATTCATCATTGGATTAATGATGCATTGATGGCTATCTTTTTCTTTATGGTAGGGTTAGAGATAAAAAGAGAGATTTTAGTAGGAGAACTCTCTAGTATAAAATTAGCAATCTTACCAATTCTTGCTGCACTTGGTGGAATGGTATTACCAGCACTAATATATACTTATTTTAATTATGGTGAAGTTGGACAAGCTGGTTGGGGTATTCCAATGGCAACAGATATAGCATTTGCCATTGGAGCACTTGTACTTTTAGGAAACCGTGTATCTACTGCTCTTGTTACATTTTTAGTAGCTTTAGCTATTGTTGATGACCTTGGTGCTGTTATGGTTATAGCAATTTTTTATACAGAACAAATACAATTCACCTATTTACTACTATCAGCTGGAGCTTTTAGTATCTTAATTATATTTAATCGTTTTGGAATACATACTATTTTACCCTACTTAATAGTTGGCATTATTATGTGGTTTTTTATGCTTGAATCTGGTGTTCATGCTACAATTGCTGGAGTTATTGCCGCTATGGCTATTCCTTCAAAACCAAAATACACACCAGTTGACTTTACAAATCATTCAAGAAATTTATTTGATGAATTTGATAACTACCCAGTTACAACAGACAATCAAATGCATGAAAGTCAAAAAGCTATACTCCAACAAATAAAAAATAATATAGATGCAATTCGTTCACCATCAGCGAAACTAGAAAATAATCTTCATCTTCCTGTTGGACTTATAGTTATACCTCTTTTTGCTCTTGCTAATGCTGGAATAAGTATTGATTTTTCATCTATTGGTAAAACTATTTTAGAACCTGTTTCTATGGGTGTTATCTCTGGTCTTATTTTAGGTAAAGTATTAGGAATAGCTGGTGTATCTTACTTAGCTATTAAACTAAAGCTAGCTAAACTTCCAGAGGGTAGTACTATGAAGCAAATTATAGGTGTTGCTTTTTTAGGTGGAATTGGATTTACAATGTCTATATTTGTAGCAGATTTAGCATTCATTGGAAATGACACACTTATATTTCAAGCAAAAGTTGGTATTCTTCTAGCATCACTTATCTCTGGTTTAGTTGGCTTCTTTTGGCTAAAAAACTCCACCTAGATAAAAAGTTTAAGTTCTAAAAATAACTCTATTTCTACCAGAACCTTTTGCTTCATAAAGCGCCTTATCTGCTTCTTTTAATAGTTCATCAAGATTTTTTGTATCTGTTGTTGCTTTTGCTAAACCTTCTGAAATTGTGCAACTTATTATATCTCCATCATCACTTTTTATTTCAAGATTTTCTATAAGTTTTCTAATATCTTCTATTTTATCTTTTATATTATTATATGAAAGAGAATTTGTAACAATAGCAAACTCTTCTCCACCTAATCTTCCAAAAATTGCATTTGATGGTAGATAATCTGAAATAGCTTTTGTTACTCTTTTTATTACCTCATCACCTGTTGCATGACCATAGGTATCATTTACTTTTTTAAATTTATCAATATCAATCATAATAGCGTATAAACCACCAACACCATTAATAAACTTTTCATTTGCTAATTCAAAAAACTTTCTTCTATTGTAGATTCCTGTCATTTGGTCATATGAACTAATATACTCAAGATGACTTATTAACTCTTTTAATTTTATTTGTGTTTTTACCCTAGCTATGAGTTCCCTTGGTTTAAATGGTTTAGTAATATAATCATCACCACCAACCGCATAAGCTCTCTCAATTGAGTCCTCATCACTCTTAGCTGTAATAAAAATAATAGGTATATTTTTATTACTCTTTTTTACTCTTTCACAAACATCATAACCATCCATGTCTGGCATCATAATATCTAGCAAAACTAAATCAATATCATCCTCTTGTACAATATCTAATGCACTCTGTCCATCTGTAGCGACAGCTACATCATAATCACCTAAGAGACCAAGTAATATGTCTATATTTGTTTCAGTATCATCTACAACAAGAATAGTTGATTTATTCTCTCTCATATTATCTTTCCTTTAATAATTCTATAGCATTTTTAAATTTGTAACGTTTTACATAGTTATTTATTTTTAAAAATATTTTTTTATCCGATGGGATAAGATTTAACTCTTTTAACTCATTCATGATTGGATCACAGTTTTTAGGTCTTGCTGTTTCTAAAGCACTTTGTAATTCTAAAAATAGTTCATCTACCTTAGCTCTATTTAAAACATTTAACTCTGGTTTTATACTAATTTTATCATTATTTAAATCTTGATTATTAATATATTCTATTTTAACATAATCTTTACTTTTCTCTTTTGTATCTTTTAAAGATTTCAATGCTATTTCAAATGTAAAATTACTACCAATTCCCTCTTCGCTTTCTATCCAGATTTTACCATCCATTAGTTCTACTAACTCTCTAGATATACTAAGTCCTAAACCAGTCCCACCATATTTTCTACTAGTACCACCATCAGCTTGCACAAAAGATTTAAATAATTTATTTTGTTGATTAGCTGACAGCCCTATTCCAGTATCTTTTATCTCAAATTTAAATCTTGTTTCAGATATTTTATCTAAAATAATACTTATGCTACCTGTTTCTGTAAACTTTATTGCATTACTTAAAAGGTTTATTAAGATTTGTGAGATTCTCAAAGAATCACCATAAAAGATTTCTGTCATATTTTTATCATAAGACAATTCTAGTTTTAAGCCTTTTTCATATGCTGAAAATTCAACTAATTCAATAACATTATTTACTTGTTCTATAATATTAAATTCGGCATTTTCTATCTCTAATTTACCAGCTTCTATCTTTGAAAAATCTAAAATATCATTAATTATATTTAATAAAGATTTTGCACTATGTTCTATTTTCTTAATATAAATTTTTTGCTTATCTAGTGAATTATTTTTTAATGCTAAATTACTCATCCCTATTATACTATTCATTGGTGTGCGTATTTCATGAGACATATTTGCTAAAAATTGACTTTTTATATTTGTAGCTTCCTCAGCTTTTTGTTCTGCTCTTAAACGAACTAATATTTCTGTTTCAAGTTTATCATTTTTTTCTTCTAAAAGAATCTCTGCTCTTTTTCTTGTATCTTGAAGAAGTAGCATCCACCAAACTATTACAGCCATTATAATGCCAACCAATACAGATATATTTCTAATTACACCTTTAAATATATCTTTATTTTCTTCTGTTATATTTTCTATATTTATAGAGTATGCCATCCAACCAATAGTACTAACTAAAAATGACAATAAAGTAGTAACTACTATAAAATAAACAATTCTTAAACTTAACTCTTTAGATATTTTATTTGTAAACATCAATCTAATTAAATCTGCTATTTTTTTACTAAGTGTTTGTTTCTCTTCAACTTTACATTTATCATGACAAAGAGAATCAAGGGAGCAACATAAAGAACAAATATTTATATCATGAAGTGGGCAGTATGACATATCTTCAAGTTCATATTCGTGATTACAAGTCTTACACATAGCATGAGTTTTATCTGAAAAACTATGTATATTTTCTCTAGCAATATAGTATTTACCCTTTGTCATATATGCAATAAGTGGAGCTAAACTAATGGAAATAATAAGAGCAATTATAGAGGAATAACTCTGAGCTATATCTCCAAATACACCCATAAAAGACAGTATTGATACGATAGATGCAGTACCCATACTACCAACCCCAACTGGATTAATATTGTAAAGATGAGCACGTTTAAACTCTACAATTTTTGGAGATAATCCTAATGGTTTATTGATAGCCAAATCAGCAAAAATTGCACCAATCCATGCAATAGCGACATTTGAATAAAGTCCTAAAACTTTTTCTAACACATCAAATAAGCCTAATTCCATTAGTAATAAAGCAATAGATATATTAAAAACCATCCAAACAACACGACCAGGATGAGAGTGAGTTACACGGGAGAAAAAGTTAGACCAAGCTAAAGAACCAGCATAAGCATTTGTAACATTAATCTTTATTTGAGATATTATCACAAAAATAGTAGCAGCCGCCAGAGCAATATTTTGATTATCAAATATATACTGATAACCAATATTATACATCTGTATTGGTGTTTTTGCATCAGCAATAGACAAGCCCGCAAAAATCGCAATAGAAAGCAAAAATAAACCACCAATTTGCTTTAAAAATCCAAGTATAATCCAACCAGGTCCAGCAACCAACATAGATATCCACCATTTTACTTTATTATCCTCTTTTAATGGAGGCATAAAACGTAAGTAATCTACCTGTTCACCAATTTGAGCGATTAAAGCTAAAGAGATTCCTATAGCAAATCCAAAATGGTAAAAACTAAACTCTGAACTTTGAGAGATAGTTCCAGAAAAAGATTTAACAATATCAAAAGCTTGAGGTTCTTTTAAAACTACTGCAATAAATGGTGCGACCATCATCATAATCCAGATTGGCTGAGAATAAAGTTGTAGTTTATTTATAAAAGTTATTCCATAAAAAACAAGTGGAATTATGATGATTGAACTAAGTAAATAACCTAAAGCTAGAGGCAATCCAAAGTAAACTTCAAGAGCTTGCGCCATTATGGCAGCTTCAAGGGCAAAAAATATAAATGAAAAAGAGGCATAGATTAGAGAAGTAAAAGTTGAACCAATATAACCAAAGCCAGCACTTCTTGTTATTAAATCTATATCAATATTATATTTTGCTGCATAGTAAGAGATAGGAATAGCCGTAAAAAAGATAATTAGAGATGCTGTCAAAATTGCAAAAAATGCAGTTGAAAATCCATAATGTAAAGCAATCGTGGCACCAATAGCCTCTAAGGCTAAAAAAGAGATACTCCCAACCGCAGTATTTGCAATTATAAACTCAGACCATTTTCTAAAAGATTTGGGAGTGTACCTAAGTGAATAATCTTCAATAGACTCATCTGCTACTAGTTTGTTATATTCTCTTGTATTATTTTCAATATTTCTCATATAGGATAATTGTATCTCTTTTTAGTCTCAAAAAAGTCTTATTATCTAATTAGAGACTTTTTTGAGACTAAAATAAGATAAAATATAGTAATAGGGATTTATTTTGAAAAAAATTATATTTATTTTATTACTCTCCACACTTCTTTTTTCATCAACAACAAAAGTCAGTGTTCAACTAGAATGGAAACATCAATTTGAATATGCTGGTTTTTATGCAGCAATTAAAAATGGTTATTATAAAGATATTGGTCTACATGTAGAGCTTAAAGAATATAAAAATGGTCTTCATTTATCTGATGAAGTAATTCAAGGAAAGTCTGATTTTGGTGTATCTTCATCATCATTAATCTTAGATAAACTTAAAAATAAACATGTAGTTTTACTCGCTTCTTATTTTAAACAAAATGCTCTTGTCTTAGCTACAAAAGCAAATATAACAAAACTTAGTGACTTGAAAAATAAAAAAATTATGGCACTTCCTTATGAGATTAATCATACAAGTATAGGGCTTATGCTAAATGAGAATGGCTTAAAAGAGGGTCAATATAAGTTAATTAATCATAATTTTAAAGTTAATAAACTTATAAATGGTGAAGTTGATGCTATGAGTATTTTCATTACAAATCAAACATATGAACTAGATAAGTTGGGATTTAAATACAATATATTCAACCCGTCTAATTTTGGAATATACTCTTATGATGTTGAATTATTTACAAGTGAAAAATTTTTAAAAGAAAATCCGAAACTTGTTAAGTCATTTATAAAGGCTACTAATAAAGGATGGCAATATGCCTTTAAAAATAAAAAAGAACTAGTAGATATTATTTACAATAAATATTCAAAATTAAAATCAAAAGAAGCTTTATTATATGAAGCAAAAAGTATGGAAAAACTTTTTAAAACCAATGTATTTAAAATTGGTGCTATTGTTCCTGAATTAGTAGAGTTAAATAGTATCATATATAAAAAACTTAATCTTATTGATGATAATATAAATATTAAAGAAGTGTTATCAGATTATATTATTAATCTAAATGAAAATGAATCAATTGAAAAAAATATATCATTTAATAAACTTGAAAAAGAATATCTTGCTAAAAATAAAATTGTAAAAATATCAAATGAGATGCAATGGGCACCATTTGATTATAATGAGTTTGGAAAAGCCAATGGTCTATCTGTTGAGTATATAAAACTTATTTTAGATAAGGCGGGTATACACTATTCATTTGTTAATGGCTATAGCTGGAGTGAAATTCTTACACTTTTTCAAAATAAACAAATCGATATTATCCCTGATTTTTATAAAAATGAACAAAGAGAAAAATACACACTTTTTTCTTCACCATACTATATGGGAGAATTAGCTATTTATTCAAAATCAAAAGATTTAAAAAATAAAAAAATCGCAATAGAAACAGCAGATGGAAGTATTTCACTTATAAAAAACCAATTTAAAGATTCTAAAATTATAGAAGTACAAACAGTAAGTGATATACTAAAATTATTAGAAGAAAATAAAATAGATGCTTTAGTCTCTAACCCTTTAGTATTTAACTACTATGCTACTGATGAGCAAAAAAATAAATTTCATATAGTTAAACATGTACAATTATCTCCAACAAATCAAAGAGATATCTCTCTACATATTGGTATTAGAAAAAATTTGCCAGTACTCCATTCTATTATTCAAAAAACTATAGATTCATTTGATAAAAAAGAATTAAATGATTTAAAGGAAGAATGGACAAAGATACATACAAATAATAAACTAAACTTTACAATTCAAGAGCTTTTATACTTAAAGAAAAAAAAGAATATAACAATGTGTATTGATCCATCTTGGATGCCTTATGAAAAAATTGAGAATGGAAAATATATTGGTATGACTGCTGATTATTTTAAAATTTTTGAAAAAGATGTAAATATACCAATAAAAATAATCCCAACAAAGACTTGGTCAGAGTCTCTTGAATTTGCGAAACAAAGAAAATGTGATATTTTATCACTTGCAATGCAAACCCCAAATAGAAAAAAGTATATGAATTTCACCTCTCCATATTTAAGTATTCCACTTATTTTAGCTACTAAAAATGATGTAGCTTTTATATCAGACATACAAACCATTGGTAATAAAAAAATTGGTATACCTAAAGGTTACGCATTTGTAGAACTACTAAGAAGAAAGTATAAAAATTTAAATATTATTGAAGTAAAAAATACTCAAGATGGTCTAGAAAGAGTAAGAAAAGGTAAACTTTTTGGATATATTGGAACTCTTGCATCTGTCGGTTACCTCTTTCAAACAAAATTTATTGGAGAACTAAAAATTGCTGGTAAATTTGATGACAATTGGGAACTAGGTATTGCAGTTAGAAATGACTCCCCTTTACTTTTAAGTATTTTTGAAAAAGTTGTTACACATATAGATAAAGACACAAGTAGAAAGCTATTAAATAAATGGATATCAATAAAATATGAAAAAGGTACGGATTATTCACTAGTCTATAAAACTATATTTATAGCTTTAATTTTCTTATTTATTATTTTATTTTGGAATAGAAAGTTAAATATACTTAATAAAAAACTCACTATTGCTAAGAAAAAAGCAGAAGATGCTACACAAACTAAAGCAAATTTCTTAGCGAATATGAGCCATGAAATAAGAACACCAATGAACTCTATAGTTAGTATGTCATATCTTATTTCTGAGTCTAAATTAGATGATATGCAAAACAAATATATACAAAACATACAAAATGCTTCAAATAATTTACTACAATTATTAAATGATATACTTGATTATTCTAAAATAGAAGCTTCAAAATTAGAGTTAAACAATGTAGAATTCTCACTTTTAAAAGTGATTAATGATGTATCAAATATCACTCAAGTTCAAGCAGAAAATAAAGAATTAGAATTTAAAATAACATATGATAAAGCTATAAATACTAATCTAATTGGTGATGAGCAAAGACTATCTCAAATACTTACAAATGTATTATCAAATGCTATTAAATTTACAGAGTATGGAAAAGTGGAACTTGTTGTTAGTAAAGTAAGTAAGGAAAAATATAGATTTGATATACACGATACTGGTATTGGTATAGAAGAAAAAAATCTAAATAATATTTTCAATTCTTTTATTCAAGCAGATTCTGGAACAACTAGAAGATATGGTGGGACTGGTCTTGGTCTTAGCATAAGTAAAGAGTTGGTAAAACTAATGGGTGGTACTATTTGGGCAGAGAGTAAAGTAGATATTGGCAGTACATTTTCATTTGAAATCATACTCAAACAAAGTTCTACAAATATCAAAAACATTCAACAAGATAAGATAAAATCTTTTACAAAGCACAATACAAAAAAAGCAACAAATGAGATGTTTGAACAGCTTAAAGAGGCTGTATCATCGCGACGACCACAGTTATGTCAACCAATACTAAATGAAATTAGTGAGTGTTCTTTAACTAAGAAAGAAGAGTTACTTCTTAAAGAGTTAAAAGAACTTATAAATAGATATAAATTTAATGAAGCTAAGAAGTTATTCGATGAAAAATAAACAAACAGTACTTATTGTAGATGATGTAAAAGAAAATTTAGATATTTTAATGATGCTTCTTGATGATTGTGATTTAATTCCTGCACTTGATGGTCAAACAGCTTTAAATATAATTGATTCAGAGGAACAAATTGACTTAATTTTACTAGATATTATGATGCCAAATATGGATGGTTTTGAAGTTTGTAAAATATTAAAAAATAATCATAAAACAAAACATATCCCTATTATCTTTTTATCTGCTAAAAATAAACCTGAAGATATTCAAGAAGGTTTTAATCTTGGAGCAGTTGATTATGTTACTAAACCATTTAACCCCAAAGAACTTATATCTCGTACTCATACTCACCTAAAACTTAGAGCATATGAAAAAAATCTAGAGGAAAAAGTTGAAGAAGAGATACAAAAAAACAAACTAAAAGAACAGCTGATGTATCAACAATCAAAACAAGCTGCCTTGGGTGAACTTTTAATGAATATTGCACATCAATGGAAACAACCATTAGCTTCTCTAGGCTCTATAAATATACTAAATAAAGTAAAAATAGAAACTCAAAAGTCTATAAATAATACAGAGTTATTAGAATCTATTGAAAAATCTGAAGAGCTTATAATTTTTATGAGTGACACCATAGAAACCTTTAAACATTTTTATAAACCATCAAATAAAAATGAAAATTTTCTAATTCATGAATGTGTAATTGATATTTTATCTATTATCGAAGCTACATTTTATTTTGAAAATATAAAAATATTTATAAATACAAATGAAGATGAAAAATCTTTTGCAAATATAAATGAATTTTCTCAAGTAATTTTTTCTATTTTAAATAATTCAAGAGAGATTTTCAAACTACGAAATATTCAAAAACCAGAAATACACTTAAATATTGAAAATAAAAAATTAACAATAAGTGATAATGGTGGTGGTATTGACACTAAAATTATAAATGATATATTTTTACCATTCATAAGTGGTCACGATAGTACTGGTTCTGGTTTATATATTGCAAAAAATATACTAGAAAAAAACAATGCAACAATATATGCAAAAAATACAAATATTGGTGCAAAATTTACAATTGAGTTTATTATATGGATAGACTAAAAAAAGCGAACTTACTCTTTCTAGAAGATAATGAAGAGTTTGCTAAAAATACGATACAACTTTTAAATCTTTATTTTAAAAAAGTCTACCATACAGATTCTATAAAATCAGCCTTTAAAATTATAGATGATTATAAGATTGATTTTATTATCTCAGATATAAAATTAAAAGATGGAAATGGTTTAGATTTCATAAAAACACTAAGAGATACTAATGACTTCACTCCTACTATAGTCTTGAGTTCATATAAAGATGAGAAACTATTATTACAAGCAATTCCTCTACATGTAGAGGCGTATGAACTTAAACCACTATCTTATGAAAAATTTAAAAATATTATAAATAAAATTGCTAAAATATTAGAACCTAAAAATATATATATAATCAATAATGAACTTACTTACAATACTAAATCTAAAGAGATTATCTATAAATCACAAAATATAAAACTTACAAAAAAAGAGATATCTTTTGTTGAATATTTAATTAAAAAATCTCCTGAAATTGTAACTCAAGATATGATTCAAGTTAATGTTTGGGAAAGTAAAATTATGAGTAACTCAGCTATAAAAAATCTCATACTTAGACTAAGAAAAAAAGTACCTACTAAGTTTATAATAAATATTGGAGGAGTAGGATATAAACTTATATCTTAAGTAGAAAACTTCACCAAAATAGAAGCAATAAATAAACCACCAAATGTTCCGATAATATAACCCATAATAGCCATTAAAACCCCAACACTTACAAGTGATTTATTATATGTAGCTGCTAATATTGGAGCTGATGCTACTCCACCAATATTTGCCAAAGAAGCAACTGAAATAGAAAATAAGTCTAGTTTAAAAATTTTAGCCCCAATCATCATAATAATTGCATGAACTACAAGTATGAAAAATCCAGCTAAAACATAAATACCAACACCAGAAAACTCTTCAAAAACTGCTCGAGAACCGATGAGAGCTATGAGCATATATAGCATTGAGTTAGCAACTTCACTTGAGCCATTTAGATTTTTTAGTTTTGTAAAAGAACCAAGGACTCCAAAAATGGTAGCAAGTACAACCATAGTCGTTGTCCCACTAATAAATAAAATCCCTTCTAAGGCTAACTTTGTTGTTATGAGTTGAACAACAAATGAAACTATAATTGCTAATAAAATTAAAAGCCAATATCTTTTTGCACCCATATTACAAGCGCAAGCAATACTTCCTAAAACCTCATCAGAACTTTTAGCTTTTACAAACTTATTAAATATACTTGAGAAAGGGACTAAAAACAAAAGTAAGGCTACCCATAAAGTGTAATTAACACTATCTACTATAAGTGCGTAACCAAAGCTACTATCCTCTACATGTAGAGCACTTCCAACTGCTACCATATTTGCAGTACCACCCATCCAAGAACCAGCTAATGCTCCAAAAGCTCCACTCATTTGTTCATCAAAATTAAAGATAAAAGCTATAAAAACAAAAGCAAAACCTAGAGACATCACTGCTAAAACATAAGATATTATTAGCTTTTTTCCAAGTTTAAAAAAGAGCCGTATATCGACAGATAAAAGCATAAGAAAAAGCATAGCGGGAAGAAGATTTGTTTTTGTTTTTTTATAAATATTAGTAACTTCTTGTGTATATTCAAACAAACCAAATGAAGCTGCCATCATTGAAAAAGCATAAATCAGGACAACAGCCGGAACAAATTTAAAAAATTTTGCCTTTGTTTTTAACTCTAAAACTGAGAAAATCGTAGCAATTAATGCTAAAGTAAAAAGATAAAAAAGTGGATTACTAATCATTAGAGACTTTAGAACAAGGCGCTGGTTTTAAGTCTTTTATATTTACACGTAAAGCTTTCATAAACCTTACAGATGGGTCATCTTTTTTCGTTCTATAATCGGGGTCTAGTTCTAACCAAAGTTTAGTACCCTCAAAACATCTATATTCATAATGTCCACTTAAATACTCTATTGTTTCAAATTTATCTTTTAAATAATTAATAAGATATATATTAGCTTCTAATTGCTCTTGAGTAAGGTTATCAACTGAATTTTCTCCACCAACATTTTCAATCCCAATAGCATTATAATTAAGTCCAATAACATGCCTAGCCATAAAATTTAATGGCATTAACTGATGTATACTACCATCTCTCTCAATCATAAA
>Ga0256826_1001877_pt1 | contig 13027 bp, 13 predicted proteins | sample CV79metaG_FD_185975 | JGI IMG/M metagenome (GOLD analysis project Ga0256826, IMG submission 185975) | Hydrothermal vent microbial communities from East Pacific Rise, Pacific Ocean - CV79 | ecosystem: Environmental > Aquatic > Marine > Hydrothermal vents | place: Pacific Ocean: East Pacific Rise...
TATAATGGTTTAGCATACATAGTGATGGAGCAAGGTTGGGAAGATGAAGGCTACATAAAAGCCAATACTAATGGCTATAAAGAACTGAAAAAACATCTACAAAACTATCCTCCACAAGAGGTTGCAAACATTACAGGTATAGATGTAAAAACTTTATATGAACTTGCTCGTCAGTTTGTTTCACAAGATGCAGTTCTTTCTGCTTGGACTATGGGAGTTAACCAGTCTTTTATGGGAACAGATACTGTAAGTGCTATTATAAATCTTCATCTTTTAACAGGGCATATCGGTCGAGAGGGTGCAGGTCCTTTTAGTATCACAGGACAGTGTAACGCGATGGGAACGCGAGAAACAGGGTTTACTTCGAGTTTACCAGGGTATAGAAACTTTGGGGATGGAAAGGCTTTAAAAGAGTATGCAAGTATAGTTAATGTTCCAGAAGAAATTATTCCTACGAGTCGAGGGTACAAATATGCAGAGATTATAGATGCGATAGACAGAGGAGAGATAAAAGCTCTTTGGATTACAGCGACAAATCCACTTGTAAGTTTTGTAAACCAAGAAAAACTCCGAGCAACTTTGGCGAAACTAGATTTACTTGTAGTGCAAGATGCTTTTTATAGTGACACAGCGAAGATAGCAGATGTTATCTTCGCTGCGGCTACTTGGGGTGAAAAAGAAGGTGTGTATACTAACAGTGAGAGACGATGCAACAAAGCGAATAAAGCCGTAGAACCTCAGGGTGATTCTAAAAGTGATTTTGACATTATAATTGAATTTTCAAAATACTTTGAGGGGGTCAATGAGATGCTGTTTCCAAAATGGAAAGAACCAAGAGATGCCTTTGATGAATGGAAAAAAGTAAGTAAAGGACAACTTTGTGACTATAGTGGCATAACTTATGAGCTTTTAGAAGAGCAGGGTGGCATACAGTGGCCTTGTAATGAACAAAATCCACTCGGTACAAAAAGACTTTATACTCCCGATATGCCTTTTAAAACAAAAGATGAGAAAGCAAAACTTCTCTGTTTGGATTGGTTCCCAATGGCAGAACCAATTAGCTCAAAATTTCCTGCTATCTTAAACACAGGAAGAACAGTTGAGCAGTGGCATACTCGCACAAAAACAAGAAGTATAGATATACTTGATAACTTAGCTCCTGAAGCTTGGGTTGATTTAAGTCCAAAAGATGCCAAAAAATTACAAGTAAAAAGTGGTGATAGAATGGCGATTTCTAGTGCGAGAGGTCGCGTTGAAGATGTCGTAGTTCGTGTCACTGGAAGTGTGAGAGAAGGCAATATCTTTATACCTTTTCACTTTAACACGCAACTTGTAAATCAACTCACAAACGATAGCTTTTGTCCAAAATCAGGTGAGCCAAACTTTAAACAGACGGCTGTACAACTTCACTCAACAGAAGTTCCTGATGGCTTGGAACTTAAAGAACAAGAGATAAGTGGTGAGATAACTCATGTAAAAACTGCTTATGAGGGTGTCGTTTTTAAAGAAAAAACTTTAGCTTCTAACGCGAGATAATGATGATAGGTATAGATTTAATCAAAACTTCTCGTATGCAAAAGATGATGGAAAAGTTTCCTTCACGAGCTTTAGAGAAGTTTTTACTTCCAAGTGAAATAAAACTTGTAAAAAATTATAAAACAGCAGCAGGTTTCTGGGCTGTAAAAGAGGCTTGTGCCAAGGCTTTAGGGGTAGGGATAAGTAAAGAATGCTCATTTATGGACATAGAAATAAGTAAAACATCAAGGGGTGCTCCACAACTGAAACTCTCCCAAAAAATAGTTGAAAACTTTGGGATAAAAGATAGTAGTGTTTCCATCACTCATGATGGAGAATATGCAATCGCTGTAGTGGCGTTGGAAGTTTAACCGCCACCTACAAAGTCAAGAAGTTCAAGTTTGTCACCATCTTGTAAAATATGAGTGTTCCACTGGTTTTGTTTTACTATGTTCATGTTTATAGCTGCTGCCATAACTTTACCTGTGAGTGATAATTCTTCTAAAACATTTGCGAGAACTATGCCCTCTTTAAACTCTTTATTTTCACCATTGACAACAATAGTCATTAAATACCTCTTTTCATATTAATAATAAAATTATTGTACACCATTTAATTGAAAAATATCCTAATACTTGTTATAATTGATGTATATATATAAAATTTTAAGGTTCTCTCCATGAATGTTTCTTCTCAGTTATTAGAATACAGTAAAAATTTATCTATTCTTGTTGTTGAAGACCATAAAGAGTTGCGTGAAAATACTGTTGATATTTTAAGAAATTTTTTTAAAATCGTAGATAATGCAGAAGATGGTGTAAAAGGATTGGCTCTTTATCAACAATATTATCAAAATAATGATACTACATACGATATCGTTTTAACTGATTTGAGAATGCCTAATCTTAATGGTATAGAATTAATAAAAGAGATATATACTATTGATGAAAATCAAAAAATTATAGTTTTATCGGCTCATGATGAATCTGAGTATCTTTTAAAATTAATTAATATGGGAATTCAACAATTTATTAAAAAGCCTATTGATTTTCAAAACTTAACAAATACATTGTTAGAATATTCTAAACAACTAAACAGTGAAAAAATCAACCAAAAAATTATACACTTGAAAAATGGGTTTGATTATGATGCTATAACGGATACATTGACAGAATATGGAGAAAGTATTTATTTGACAAAATATGAAATTATTTTTTTAAATTTATTGACACAAAATGTTAGAAAAATTTATACTAATGAGGAAATTACAAAATATTATGAGATGCTGGAGCAATCTATAAATAGTGCAAATATACGCAAAATGGTTTCAAAATTGAGAAAAAAACTTCCTAAAGAATCATTAGAAAGTATTTATTCTGTAGGGTATAGATTAGTTCCTCTTAGTTAAGATACATCCATTTGTTGTTTTTGTATTCTATTGTTGTGTCAACTGGAGTATTTGCATAATTTACAAGTATTTTTGTGTTTGTCAATTTTTTTACGATGAGTAGTCTTTCATCCTTTAAAAATTTCTTGAGTTGTTCTTCATCTGCTGGAGTTATTTCTTCTTTTTTAACTTCTATGATTTTTTCTGAAATAACAACTTTATCTTCTGCTGCTGGTTCTTCTGGAGCAACAAAAAGTGCATCAAGAAGGTTGTCAACAAAGGCATACTTATCAAAAGGTATAAGGTTTTCAGGCTGTTCCCCTGTTCCTACATAAAGTATAGGAATCTCAAGAGCATAGGCAATACTAAATATACTCCCACCTTTTGGTGTTCCATCAAGCTTAGTAATGATGATGCCATCTATCCCTATCATCTCTTTAAAAGCTTTTGCTTGCACTATGGCAGAGTTACCTTGTGTACCATCTATAATAAGTATGGTTCGATGGGGTGCTCCTTCGTGAGATTTATTACAGATTTTTTTAATCTTTTTAAGTTCGTTTGAAAGGTTCGTTTGAGTATGTAAACGACCGGCTGTATCTATAATAACATGGTCCATATTTTTAGCTTTTGCTGAGTCTATGGTGTCATAGGCTACAGCAGAAGAGTCGTGTCCTTGTTTTGAAGAGACTATGGGAATATCAAGACGTTCAGACCATAATGTTAGTTGTTCTATGGCTGCTGCACGAAAAGTGTCTCCTGCACCAAGTATGACACTCTTTCCTTCATTTTTATAGCGCTGCGCAAGTTTAGAGATAGTTGTTGTTTTTCCTGCTCCATTAACACCAACAATGAGCTCTACAAAAGGGGCTGTATACTCGGGCTCCTTGTATTTAGTCCAAGCGAGTGTTGCAAGAAGTTTTGAGCGAAGGATCTCTCTGTCGATAAGCTCTTGATAAGTTTGGTCTAATATAAGTTCAACGAGGGCATATTCAACATCAGCTTCGAGTAAAATGTCTTCAAGTTCATCTTTTGTAAAGGTTACTTTTTTCTTTGGTGCGACAGTCTTTATGGCTTCAACAGTTTTGTTGAGGGATTCTTTTAACCAGTCAGTCATCTATTTACCCAATGCTCTTTTTATATCACTTTCAACAAACTCTTCTTCAACTAATCCTAAATAATGATTTATAAGTTTTCCATCTTTATATATTGCCATAATAGGGATAGGAAAGTTATTCCCAAGTTCTAAACTATGTGCCATTGCATTTACAAGTAAACGGTTTTGTGAAGAGTTTACAAGGGTATATTGTGCATTATAGCTATCTCTAAAATTTAAAAGTTTTTGATTAGCAAGAGCATCTTCGATTGTTACACCAATCACAATTAAATCATCTTTATATTTTGTTTGTAAAGCACTAAGGTGTGGTGCAGTGGCACGACATGGTGGACACCAAGTAGCAAACAAATCAAAAATAACAACTTTCCCTTCTGCACCTTCTAGTTTAAAACCATCGAGTTCTTTTTGGACAACATACTGTTTATTATCAAGTCCTGTAAGAACATACTGATTTTTAGCAATAATACTGTTTGCTGATGAGTCTTCTTTTTGTTTGTCTTGTGAACAGGCACTAAATAATAGACCGATGAGTAATAGTGTAGCAGAGATGGAAGTTTTAACCATAATATATACCTTTAAAATGTTTTTTGGTGTAGAATGTCCGAAATTATATCCATAAAGATTTAATATGACTCTTACAAAAACATTATTTAGACAAAAATGTCTACAAAAATTACAAAATGCAGGTACTCATAATAGTAAGTATAAAGACTATTCCTTAAATAAAGAATTACAAAGAAGATTAAGAGGTCTTATAAACAAAAAAATTCTCTTTTTTTATCCTTTGAAAAATGAAGTTGATCTTCGAAAAACTATGTTACATATCCGTAAAAAAAATGAAGTGTATCTTCCATTTATGGAAGGCGAAAGTTTTAAGATGGTAACATATAGGCTACCGCTCGTAAAAAAACGATTTGGTATTTATGAAGCAGGTAATACACTTAAAAATAATAATAAAATTGACATAGCTATAGTACCTATCATCGGTGTTGATGGTAATTTACAAAGAATTGGATTTGGCAAAGGAATGTATGACCGTTTCTTTGAAAAGCTAAAGAAAAAACCGTATATAATTTTTATACAAAGAGAACTTTGTTATACAAAAGAACAAGTTTGTGATGATTATGATATCACTTGTGATTTACTTTTAACACCTAAAAAAATGATAGTTAAAAAAGATAGGGTCAAACTGAGGAAATAAAAGATGTTAAATGAACTACTTTCAGGTGGCTCAATCGCTATAGTAAGTGGCGTTGTAGGATTTTTTATATCTAAAAAAATAACTGCTGCCAACTTTGAAATCTATGTACAGCAAGCAAAAGCAAAAGCTATTGCAATAGATAATGAAGCACAAACTTTACTCGAACGTGCACATCTAAAATCGAGTGAAATCGAGTTAGAAGCGACAAAACAGTATGAAAATGCAAAAGAAAGAGCAAAAGAAGATTTGCACCAACGCGAAGATGAGATAACTACAAAAGAAGTAGTTTTTGCTAAGTACAAATCTGAAGAAGAAACAAAATTACAATTAGAAATAAGTACTGCAAATGCCAATAAACTTAACCTTGAAAGGACTGAAAAGTCTCTTGAACTTTTAAAAGAAAAATACGAGATTAAGTTAGATGAAGCAACGAACTCAATAGAGCGAAGTGCAGGGATGACAAAGGAGGAAGCAAAAACTCTTTTACTTAAAAATATTGAAGAAAAATCGCGTGCAGATGTTGCTCATATAGTAAGACGGTATGAAAATGAAGCAAAAGAGCAGGGTGAGCGAAAAGCAAACTTTATTCTTTCTTTGGCAACAAGTCGTTTTGCAGGAGAATTTGCATCAGAACGTTTAACGAACTCTGTTCATTTGGATGATGATGAACTCAAAGGGCGCATTATTGGGAAAGAGGGACGTAACATTAAAGCACTTGAGGCACTCTTAGGTGTTGATATTGTTATTGATGATACTCCTAATGCAATTCTTGTAAGTAGTTTTAATCTTTATCGTCGTGCTATTGCAACAAAAACTTTACAACTCCTTATAGAAGATGGACGTATTCAACCAGCTAGAATAGAAGAGATTTATAAAAAAGTTTCTGATGAATTTGAAGCTGGAATCTTAGCTGAAGGTGAAGAACTTATAGCAGATATGAATATTGGTGTGATGAATCCTGAACTTATGAAGCTTATTGGGCGTCTACGTTACCGTGCTAGTTATGGGCAAAATGCTTTAGCCCATACACTTGAAGTTGCAAATCTTGCAGGTGTTATGGCTGCTGAGATGGGTGGTGATCCGATTTTAGCAAAAAGAGCAGGGCTTTTACACGATATAGGAAAAGCTTTAACTCATGACCATGATGGAAATCATGTTGATTTAGGGGCTGAAATTTGTAACCGTTATAATGAAAGTAGTGTTGTGATAAATGCTATTTATGCGCATCATGGACAAGAAGAGATTCACAGTATAGAGTGTGGTGCTGTATGTGCAGCAGATGCTCTCTCCGCCGCAAGACCAGGTGCACGACGAGAAGTGCTTGAGAGTTTCTTAAAACGTGTAACAGAGATAGAAGAAATAGCTTCTAAACATAATGGTGTCCGTCAAGCGTATGCTATCAATGCAGGAAGGGAAGTTCGTGTTATTCTCAACGCGACACTTATCAATGATGATGAGTCCGCACTCTTAGCAAAAGAGATAGCAAAAGAGATAGAAGAAAAAGTACAATACCCTGGTGACATAAAAGTGCATGTTATCAGAGAAAGTAGAACAGTAGAATTTGCAAGATAAGCCTGCCTTAATGCAAATTTCACTATAATCGCACAATTAATTTAACCAAGGGAGCTCTTCTATGTCAGAATTGTTTACATTTTTTGGACTTATTACTCATGATAAGACTTTTATTTTTATAACGCATATGTTATTATCTGCTGGTATTGCCTTACTTATAGTGAGAATGGCAATGTCAAACCTACAATTGGTTCCAAAGGGCGCTCAAAACCTTATGGAAGCATATGTTGGTGGTGTTTTAAAGATGGGAACTGATGTTATGGGTGCTGAACCTGCTCGTCGTTACCTTCCTCTTGTAGCTACTATTGGGCTTTTTGTTGGGATTTCTAACTTAGTTGGTGTTGTTCCGGGTTTTGAAGCACCTACAGGTTTTTTAGAAATGCCTTTAACACTTGCTCTTGTAGTATTTGTATACTATAACTTTGAAGGTATCCGTCGTCAAGGTGTTGTAAAATACTTCAAACACTTTTTAGGTCCAGTTTGGTGGTTATACTGGTTAATGTTCCCAATCGAAATAGTATCTCATATTTCTCGTTTAGTATCTCTTAGTTTCCGTTTATTTGGAAATGTAAAAGGTGATGATATGTTCTTAGCAGTTATCCTTATGTTGGCTCCTTGGTTACTACCGATGATTCCATTTGCACTTTTAACTTTTATGGCATTTTTGCAAGCTTTTATCTTTATGATGCTTACTTATGTTTATCTTGGTGGTGCAGTAGCTGTTGAAGAGCACTAGGCTTTTTCACAGTGCAAAAAGATAGTTTTGAAAAAATTCTAAACTTTTTGCTTGGAGCATCATGGGCAATAGTCCTCTTTGGTGCTCTTATAACCTTTAAACTTTTTTCTTCTTTAGGCTTAGCTTTAGCCATATTTACAACAATCCTTTATATCTTTATCTCATTGTTTTTAGTTTTAGCACTTGACAGTTTTAAAGTCAATCGGCAGAGACTGCTAGAGGCTCGTAAACAGACAGAACTTTTAGAAAAGATTGCTAATCGCTCAGAATAAATAACATTTTTTAAAGCATAAATTCGATAAAATAGAACATAAATAATTTTCATAAGGAAATCTATGTTTGAAGTAGTTATCGGTCTTGAAGTCCATGTACAACTAAACACAAAAACTAAACTTTTTTGCTCGTGTCCAACAAGTTTTAATCATAAACAAAATACAAATACTTGTCCAACTTGTTTAGCTCTTCCAGGTGCTTTACCTGTGCTAAATCAAGAAGTTTTACAAAAAGCAGTTATGCTTGGAAGTGCTTTAGGTGCTACCGTAAATCGTACTTCATACTTTGATAGAAAGTCATACTTTTACCCAGATAGCCCAACTGCATATCAAATCACACAGTTTTATACTCCTGTTATACAAAATGGTACTTTAGATATCGATCTTGAAGATGGTTCACAGAAAACTATTCGCGTTGGATTTGCTCACATAGAAGCAGATGCTGGAAAAAACATTCACGATGGAGATATCTCTAAAGTTGATTTAAATCGTGCAGGAACACCACTTTTAGAGATAGTTACTCAGCCAGATATGAGAAATTCACAAGAGGCAATACTTTATCTTAAAAAACTCCATTCGATCATCCGTTATTTAGATATAGGTGATGCAAATATGCAAGAGGGATCTTTTCGTGTTGATGTAAATGTTTCTATACGCCCTAAAGGTGATGAAAAACTCTATACTCGCGTTGAGATTAAAAATATTAACTCATTTAAGTTTATTGAAAAAGCGATAGAAGTTGAAGTTGCTCGTCAAAGTGAAGCTTGGGAGGATGGTCTTTATGAAAAAGAGATTTGTCAAGAAACTCGTCTTTTTGACCAAGTGAAACAAGAAACTCGTTCTATGCGTGGTAAAGAAGAAGCGGCTGATTATCGTTACTTCCCTGAACCTGATTTACTAAAAGCTGTTATTAGTGATGAAATGATGGAAAAGTATAGTCAAATCCCAGAACTTCCAGATGCAAAAAAAGAACGTTTTATAAAAGAGTATGGACTCAATGAATACAATGCAGGAGTAATTACTTCACTTGTTGAAATGGCACAATATTTTGAAGAGATGATGGACGAGGGAATAAGCGGTAAAAATGCCACAACATGGCTTACAGTTGAGCTACTCGCACGAATGAAAGGTGATGTAAACATTACAAACACTCCTGTCAACGCGAAAAAACTTGGTACATTAGTAAAACGTATAGAAGATCAAACTATAAGTGGAAAAGCGGCGAAAGAAGTTTTAGATTATTTGATGGAAAATGATGTTGCAGTAGATGAAGTAATCGAAACACTTGGTTTAAAACAAGTGACTGATACGGGAGCACTTGAAACAATGTGTGAAGAAATTATGAACGCGAACCCTGACAAAGTAGAACAGTATCGTGGAGGGAAAGAGAAACTTTTTGGTTTCTTTGTTGGTCAAGTAATGAAGGCAAGCAAGGGAAGTGCAAACCCACAAGTTGTAAATGAAATTTTAAAAGCAAAGCTGGGTTAAATGAATCTTTTTAAACGTTTTATCGTTGATATTGCTTATGGTGTGCAAACATCAAAAGGGTATCAAAAACGAAAACGTTTTTTTTATGGACTTCTTGAAAATAATGACAACAAGTATAAAAAATACTTTGATTTAACTATGATAGCACTGATTTTTATCAGTATCGCTATTCTCATTCGTGAAGTAAAACATGAACTTCCTTTTCATCTTGTGTTTTTTAATAGCTATATTATCTCTATTATCTTTTTTATTGAATATTTACTTCGTTTATGGGTGTATGGAAGTATTAGTAAAACTATTATTAAAAGATATGAGTACGATACATATCTTGCAAGAGAATTTAAACTTTCTAAAGCATTCCGCGATATTGTACGATTTAAACTTGAATATATTTTTTCTATTCGTGCCATTATTGATCTCTTAGCAATCTTACCATTCTTTCATGAATTACGACTTTTACGTGTTTTTATTTTGTTTCGTGTTTTTAAACTTTTCCGTTATACACGTAGTTTTCAGACACTTGCTTCTGTTTTAGCAACAAAAAAGTTTGAGTTTGTCACTTTAGCCATGTTTGCTTCTATTGTAGTCTTTGTTTCATCTATACTTATTTATGTCATGGAAGCGAATAATCCAAAGTCTCCTATAGATTCTCTCTATGAAGCTGTTTACTGGTCCATAGTTACTATATCAACAGTTGGGTATGGTGATATGATTCCAATGAGTGATGAGGGACGGTTTGTGGCTATACTCGTTATAATCGCAGGTATTTCTGTTTTAGCATTTACTACATCTTTGTTTGTTTCGGCATTTACTGAAAAATTAGATGAGATTCGTGAAGTAAAAACTATAGAAGATATTTCTAAAATAAAAAAGTTTTATATTATATGCGGTTATGAAGAGATAGCAAGTGAAGTGGCAAAGTCTTTGTCTAAAGAACATAAAAATATCATTATCTTAGATGAAGATAGTTCTCGCGTTGCAAAGGCAAAAAGTGATGGTTTTATTGCTTTAAACTATGATCCAGGAAGTGTTCAGAGTTATGAAAAACTACATATAAATATAAATACTCAAGTGCAAGCTGTTTTGTGTTTGAGAGAAGATGATGTAGAAAATGTTTATACAACACTCACTTTACGTTCTATTAACAAAAATATTATGATATTATCACTGCTTATTAATGAGATAAATCGTAAAAAATTACTTTTTGCAGGGGTCAATGAACTTGTATATCCTCAAGAACTTGTTGGAATGATAGTAAAAGAATTAGTGGGACAACCTATTGCTTTTGAAGCTATACATGAGTTGAGAAGTGAACATTCAAATATAAGTATTCATGAGATTGTTATATCTTCAAGAATTTTTGAAAACTATACAAGTGTAGGTGAACTACAGAATAAACGTTACCGTTTGGTACTTTTGGGGATTTACAAAAAAGAAAATGAACAGTTTTATTTTAATCCTCTTGATTCTACATATTTACAAGAGGGTGATTACATCTTAATTGTTGGGAATAAAGTCTTTTTAGAAGAGTTTGAGATAAGTTTGAATAAAAAGAGTCAATTATGAAAAAAGTAACTGCATTTATCTTTGGTTTTAACAACTATGCAACTGAGATTATAGATAATACTTTAGAAAAGTATAAAGATGTTCATATATATTCTTTAAACAAAGAAGATGAAGAAAATCAAAAATATAAAATCAAAAGTTTTGATTTAAGTGATGAATGGGGAGATATAGAAAGATTGATAACATCTGAAAACTCTATAGCCTTTTGTGTTTTAGAAGATGATGCTCAAAATATATTTTTAACAATCTCACTTCGTGCAAGTTTTAAAGACTTAGCTATAGTTTCTTTAGCAAAAAATAACGAAAGTGCCAATAAACTTGAAATGGCAGGTGCAAATAAAGTCATACCCATAGTAAGAACAACAGCAGATATTATTGCAAATATGATAAATAGACCAGTTGCAACAAAAATACTACATAATATTTTATATGAAAAAAGTGACTTGAAAATTGCTCAAATTATGGTTGAAAATGCAGAACGATTTGATGGAAAATTTCCAGCAGATATTGACTGGAGTCGATACCAAGGAATTATAGTACTTTCCGTAATGCATGAAAATATGAGTAAAGAGTTTATCTACTCTTCTCAAGCAAAACATAAAGAACTCAAAAATGGTGACACTTTAGTCGTCACAGGGTATGAAAAAGATATACAAGAGTTTGAAAAATTAATAGGAAGGAGACATTATGTCAATTGGGGTCATTGGAGCTGGTAAATGGGGCTCGGCATTAGCATTTGCGTTAAGTGAGAAAAACGATGTTCTTATAACATCAAGAACACCTAGAGATTTAAAAAACTTTGTTTCACTTGAAAAAGCACTTGAATGTGAATATCTTGTCATCGCTATTCCTGCACAACAGATAGCAGGATGGTTAGAGAAAAATTTCATATATACAAATCAAAAAATATTAGTCGTTTCTAAAGGGATTGAAGCATCAAGTGGCCGTTTCTTAAATGAGATTTATGCACCGCATGTTCCAAGTGATAAAATTGCTTTTCTTTCTGGACCATCTTTCGCGGTAGAGGTACAAAAATCTCTCCCTACAGCTTTAGTTATCAATGCGAGTAATGAAGTGTTAAGTGAAGAACTTGGAACACTTTTTCCTTCTTTTATAAAAACATATACTTCAACTGATGTAATAGGTGCAGAAGTAGCAGGTGCTTACAAAAATGTGATTGCTATTGCTGCAGGTATTTGTGAAGGTTTAGGACTTGGTAACAATGCCGCAGCAGCACTTATCTCACGTGGACTTGTAGAGATGCAAAGATTTGGTGTGTCATATGGTGCAGAAGTAGAGACCTTTACAGGTTTAGGAGGAGCAGGAGATTTGTTTTTAACTGCATCTTCTTCTATGAGCCGTAACTTTCGCGTTGGATTAGGTCTTGCAAAAGGAAAATCCCAAGAAGAGATACTCGAGGAGTTAGGTGAGGTTGCAGAGGGCATAGGAACATCGTATGCCTTACATGAAATTTCTAACGCGAAAGATTTGTACCTTCCAATAGCGAAAGAAGTATATGAAATGTTAGAAGGAAAAAACCCTCAAGCTTCTCTTAGAGATTTACTTTCTCAATGAGTCAATATAAACAGATACTTTTAGCCTTAGTAATTGGTGCAGGATTTTTTCTTCTTGCACTTTTGATGTTTAATCAAACACAGGCCACACTTATAGGTACTATTGCTTTTTTAGTGACACTGTGGACAAATGAAGCACTCCCTTTAGCAGTTGTTTCTTTACTGCCTATTGTGCTCTTTCCTTCCTTTGGTATCTTAGCTACTAAAGCGACGACTATAAATTATGCACATCCTATCATCTACCTTTTCTTAGGGGGATTTTTGATAGCTATTGCAGTAGAAAAAACACAACTCCATCATTATATTGCCCATAAAGTACTCTCTTTTTTCCCAAGTACACCAAGGGGAATTATCTTTTCTCTTGTACTTACCTCAGGGCTTTTAAGCTCCATTCTTTCAAATACGACTACTACACTTTTACTTATCTCTATAGCACTTTTTTTAACTGAGGATGTAAAATTAAAAATGCGTTTCGCGTTGGGTATAGCTTATGGTGCTAGTGTAGGAGGAATCTTGACACCTATCGGTACTCCTCCAAATCTTATACTTTTTGGAATTATGAGTGATAAAGGTTTAGAAAGTATTGCATTTTTTGAATGGGT
>Ga0256826_1001878_pt1 | contig 13023 bp, 12 predicted proteins | sample CV79metaG_FD_185975 | JGI IMG/M metagenome (GOLD analysis project Ga0256826, IMG submission 185975) | Hydrothermal vent microbial communities from East Pacific Rise, Pacific Ocean - CV79 | ecosystem: Environmental > Aquatic > Marine > Hydrothermal vents | place: Pacific Ocean: East Pacific Rise...
CTTTTTATTGTTTAGAAAAACAATCACATGCGGATGTGGTGAAATTGGTATACACGCCAGACTTAGGATCTGGTGCTTTACGGCGTGGAGGTTCGAGTCCTCTCATCCGCACCACTTATTTACAAACAAATCTCCCTTTTAAACATTTTTAATCTAATTATCACATCAAATACCAAGAAACTTACCTATTTTCTAAAGCCTTTTAGCCTATTTTTGCTAAAATTCTGAAATTATTTTGGAAAAAAGGATTGTAATGAATATTACAGCAACACAAACTGATACAGCAAACGTATCAGTAGTCGCAACTATTGATGCAGCAGACATTGAAAAGAACTTAACAAAAGCAGCAAAACAAATTGCTAAAACTGCTTCGGTAGATGGTTTTAGAAAAGGTAAAGTTCCTGTAGCTAAAATTAGACAGATGTATAAAGAGCAACTACAACAAGATGCTGAGAACCAAGCTATTCAAGATATTTTAGATCAAGCTAAAAAAGATCTTAACATTGATACAGCAGATATTATCTCTGAGCCAATGTTTAAGAAGTACGATAAAGCAGATGATAAAATTGAAACGGAAATGATTATTTCACTCCGTCCAACTATTGAAGCAGAAGGTTATAATGAGCTTGCTCCAAAATATGATGAACCAACTGTTGAAGATTCTGAAGTTGAAGAGAGAGTAAAAACACTGCTTGAAAATAATGCACCCTTTACAGCACTTAAAAGAAAAAGAGCATTAAAAGATGGCGATCAAGCTAACTTTGATTTTGTTGGTAAAATTGATGGTGTAGAGTTTGACGGTGGAAAAGCAGAAGCTTTTGAACTTGTTATTGGTTCAGGTCAATTCATTCCTGGTTTTGAAGACCAAATGGTTAAGATGAAAATTGAAGAGACAAAAGACATTACTGTTACTTTCCCTGAAGATTACCAATCAACTGACCTTGCAGGAAAAGAAGCCGTATTTACAGTAACTCTAAATGATATTAAAGAGAAAACTGAAGCTGAACTTGACGAAGAGATGGTAAAAAAGCTTATTCCAAATGATGACGATGCAACTGCTGAAACTGTAAAAGAAAAAATTTCTGAACAAATTAAGTCTGAAAAAGTTTCTAAACTTTACAATGAGACACTTAAACCAGAACTTATTGAAGCACTGGTAGCAAAATATGACTTTGCACTTCCTCAAAACATTGTTGACCAAGAGATTGATGCTCAAATCAACAACAAAGCAAAAGAGATGAGTGAAGATGAGTTGGCTGAGTACAAAGACAATGAAGAGAAAATCAATGAACTTAGAGAGAGTGTAAGAGAGATGGCAACAAACTCTGTAAAAGCAACTTTCTTAGTTGATTACTTGGCAAAAAAAGAAGGCATTGAGATTAACGATCAAGAAGTTTCTCAAACCATCTACTATGAAGCAATGATGTCAGGTCAAGACCCACAACAAGTTATTAACTACTACCAAGAGAATAATCTTCTTCCTGCTGTTAAAATGGGAATGATTGAAGACAAACTCTTTTCAAAAATTATTGGTATTGACCAATAAGGAAAATTGACTCTACTCGATAACAGTAGGGTCGGTTTGCCGACCACCACTTTTATCTTTCAAACACTTATACATTTCTAAGTAAAAAAAGTGTATTCTCCTAACAATTAAATATTTATACTAAAAGGTACTATTAATGAGTTATATTCCTTACGTTGTAGAACAAACAGGTCGTGGTGAAAGATCTTACGACATCTATTCAAGACTATTAAAAGATAGAATTATCATGTTAAGTGGAGAGGTTAACGACCAAGTTGCATCAACAGTTGTTGCACAGCTTCTTTTCCTTGAGGCACAAGACCCTGACAAAGACATTTACTTTTACATTAACTCTCCAGGTGGTGTTATTACCTCTGGTCTCTCTATGTTTGATACAATGAATTACATTAAACCTGACATCGTTACTATTTGTATTGGTCAAGCAGCATCAATGGGTGCATTCTTACTTTCATCAGGTGCAAAAGGTAAACGTTATGCACTTCCAAATGCAAGAATTATGATTCACCAGCCATCAGGTGGTGCACAAGGTCAGTCAACTGACATTCAGATTCAAGCTCAAGAAATTCAACGCTTAAAAGATACTCTAAATGAGATTATGGCTGAGAACTGTGGTAAAAAAGCTAAGCAACTTGAAAAAGATACAGAGAGAGATAACTTCATGTCTTCACAAGAAGCAATGGAATATGGACTCATTGACAAAGTCTTAACAAAGAGCTTTAACTAAGGTCATTGATGGTTAAAGAGATAGTTATCTACCCAGACAAACGTCTGAAAAAGGTGTCATATGAAGTTACTGAGTTTAATGAAGAACTTCATACGCTCCTTGACGATATGTTCGACACCATGTTTAGTAAAAAAGGTGTTGGGTTAGCTGCCATTCAAATTGGTGTTGAAAAACGTGTTCTTATTATTAATTTACCTGATGATGATTCAGATGATGCAATTATAAAAAAAGAAGATACACTTGAAATTATTAACCCCATTTTTATAGAGATGAATGGCTTATGTAAAAACCAAGAGGGTTGTTTAAGTGTCCCTGGTTTCTACGAAGATGTTGAACGTGCAAAACATATTATTATGGAATACCACGATAGACATGGTAATAAAAAAACAATTGATAATGAAGATTTTTTAGCCATTGCACTGCAACATGAGATAGATCATCTCAACGGTAAGGTATTTGTAGAAAAACTCTCCATTTTAAAACGAAAAAAATTTGAAAAAGAATGGAAAAAGAAACATAAATAAATATATGATATAATGTTTCAGGACAAGATTTTCAATGCACCTTGTCCCCCTTTTGGGTCTATATATTTTTACCTGCTCGCATTGCAGTAACCCACGCAAAATGTAAGTTAAACCCTCCTCTATCTCCATCAACATCCAAAACTTCCCCTGTAAAATAAAGATTACTCTGTTTTTTTGACTCCATCGTTTTAGCATTCAGCTCTTTGGTGTCAACCCCTCCAGTTGCTACTTCTGCACCTTTATAACCTTTACTTCCGTTTACTTCAAAAGAGAAGTGTTTAATATTTCGTACAATCACTTCCAAATTTTTTATGTTCAATAAAATTGAACCTACGGTTTCATTTTCCAGTGATAATGGCTCTAAAATGGGTAGTATGAGCTTTTTATTCATAAAGCCTTGCATCCATATTACTATGGGTTTAGAACTCTTTTTTACAAGGCTCTTCTTCATTAAAGCAAAAAGTTGTTCATGACTCATTTTTGGCATTAAATCAATGGTTAACATAACATTTTTCTTTTTTAAAAGTTCAAGCATAACAAATCTACTAATATCTAAAATTGCTAACCCTGAAATACCATAATTGGTAAAAAGAACATCCCCTTGCTTTTGAATGGTTTTCTCCCCTACTTTAATGCTAACCCTACTCTCTACCTTTACCCCAGACATACGCTTTAAATAGGACTCTTTATAAGGTGAAGTTAATTGAACCAATGTGGGAAAGTCTTTAATGATGGTATGTCCAAACTGTCGTGCAAAAACAATGCCATCCATTACTCCACCCAACTGAGGTGCAGAACAGTGACCCGTAGCAATCACGAGTTTTTCACATTCAACACTCACATTATTGTATTTTATATAAAAGTGACCATTTTTAACACTCATCTTCTTTACCAAAGCATCACAAATAATTTCTACACCAAGTTGTTCACATTCACAGAGCAAAAGCTCAACCACAGAAGAGGCTTGTAGCGACAGAGGAAAAACCTTTCCTTCTTTTGCTTCTAACAACTCTAACCCAATCGATTTAAAAAACTGTTTTATACTTTGGTAACCATAGTCTTCAAAAACATTGGCAATAAATTTTGGATTTTGAGAGTAAAAACGTTCCAGTGTGGGTTTTTGATTGCTAATATTACATTTACCATTGCCCGTTGCTAAAAGTTTTTTACCAACTTTGGCATTCTTTTCTAAAATGAGTACTTTTTTTCCACGTCTAGCAGCAACAATGGCTGTTACCAACCCACTTGCTCCTGCTCCTACTATGACTACCTCTACCATCTATTTAATTTTCTTTTGAAGTTCCTCAATATGTTTAGCAATATCTATGGTTTTAACATCTTCTTTACCATATTCATGTTCTTTAAATGCTAATGCTTTTTTGAGGTAAGTCACTGCCAGTTTTAACTTTCCAGTTTTTTCATAAAGCGTTGCAATATCTTCATATTCATCTAAAACATCTTCATGATACTCTCCTAGCCCTACTTTATCAATCTCCAATGCTTTTAAATAGTACTTTAAGGCATTATCATATTGTTCAAGTGAGTCATATGATGAAGCAACATTATAATAAGTGGTTGAACGCTCTGTACTGTTTGACTCCAATGTTACATTATCAATCTTCATTGCTTTTTCATAATATTCTAATGCTTTCTTATAATTTTTTAACTCATCATAATCTAGACCAATATTATTATAATCTAATGCAATTTCAATACTCTCATTTTTATAATATTTCTCATCTTCTTCCAACTGTTTAATATCATATTCCAATGCTTTTTGATATTCACCATCATTAAAATATTTTTGAGAAAGTTCGTAGTTTTCCTGACTTGGCTCCCCTGTTAAGAGACTTGTAACAATTTCTTTTGCTTCTGCAGTATTCTCAAAACATGCTGTAAAAAAAATAGAAACACTCAAAAGTACGCTCATTGTTATGGTTTGTCTGTTTGGCATATATTGCCTCCTCAGTTTAAATAATATTTCTTATTTTATCATAAACAAACTCTCTTTTATGTATGATGCACCCATCAAAATTAAGGATTTAAAATGTCAGCATTAGTAGAATTTTCAATGTTTCCCACAGAACAAACACAAAGTAAAAGTGCCTTTGTTGCACGTGTATTGGACATTGTAGACAAAAGTGGTCTGGCTTATCAACTCACACCAATGGGAACCATTATCGAAGGTGAAACCGTAGAAGAAGTTTTAGCTGTTATCAACAGTGCTTATGAAGAGCTACAGCAAGATTGTGGTCGAATCTACTCTTCAATCAAAGTTGATTGGCGTGAAGGATCAGTAGGTCGATTGGGCAAAAAAGTGAACTCCGTAGAAGAGAAACTTGGACGAAAGTTAAACAGCTAACTTTAGATATAATATCGCAATTTTTTTAATCACAAACTTATTAGGACAACTCATGGCAAACATTTCATACAAAGATGCTGGTGTAGATATTGATGCAGGAAACGATTTCGTTGAAGCTATTAAAGCAGATGTTAAATCAACATTTGATGCAAACGTAATTGGAGGCATTGGCTCATTTGCAGGTGCTTATGCACTTCCAACAGGATACAAAGAGCCCGTAATTCTTTCAGCAACTGATGGTGTAGGAACAAAACTAAAACTCGCAATTGAGTCTAACAAATTTGACACAGTAGGAATTGACCTTGTAGCAATGTGTGTTAACGACCTCATTTGTAACTTTGGAACACCAATGTTTTTCTTAGACTACTATGCAACAGGTCATTTGGTACCTCAAAATGCAAAAGATGTAGTATCTGGAATTGCAGAGGGTTGTAGACGTTCAGAATGTTCTTTGGTTGGTGGTGAAACTGCTGAAATGCCAGGTATGTACTCAAACGACGACTTTGACTTGGCTGGTTTTGCAGTAGGTATTGCAGAGCGTTCAGAAATGGATACCGTTTCAAATGTCAAAGAAGGACAAGTCATCTTGGCACTTCCAAGTTCAGGTGTTCACTCAAATGGTTATTCACTTGTAAGAAAACTCTTTTTTGACAAATTGGGTATGAGTCTAGATTCTGAATTCAATGGGAAACCTCTTATTGAAACACTATTGGAACCAACACGTATCTATGTTAAAGAGTTCAAAGAAAACAGAGACAAAATTGTAGCTCTTGCACACATTACGGGTGGTGGAATCGTTGAGAACCTACCAAGAGTACTTCCTGACGGAATGCGTGCTCAAATTAATAAAGATAGCATTCAAGTACTTCCTGTCTTTAAATTTATGGCTAACTATGTTGATGAAGAAGAGATGTTCCGAACGTTCAACATGGGTGTTGGTATGATTTTAGTAGTTGAGGGAGAAGATGTAGAAGCTGTTTGTGCAAATACCGATGCTTACGTCATTGGTGCTATGGTCAAAGGTGAAAAAGGCGTGGACTTAGTCTAATTACCAGCTTATTACTAGATATTAAATTTTTTTTATGATAATCATAAAAATTCACTATTTTTCTGATATAATCACTTTATGAAAGAGAAAAAAGATAAACTAACCCTGCGTCAACTTGAAATATTTATAAATGTTGTTAAAGAAGGTCACCTTACTAATGTAGCCAAAGGAATGGGTCTGAGTCAATCAGCCATCTCTATGGCAATTAAAGAACTTGAAAAAATCTTAGGTAATCCACTTTTTGACAGAATCAATAAAAAACTAATCCTCAATGAAATGGGTCGTGCTTTTGAAAAAGAAGTTGCTCCCATTTTAAAAAAAATCAATGACATTGAATATGAATTTAAAAATACCGTTAACAAAGGTATGGTTAGAGTAGGGGCAAGTACAACCATTGTTGACTACCTTATGCCTCCAATTATCTGTTCTTACATGAATACCTATCCCGATGTTAAAGTTGCTCTAAAAGAGGGAAATACAAAGAAAATTGTAAACCTCATAAAAGAGGGTGAACTTGATGTTGGTTTCATTGAAGGGGTTGTAAATGACCCAGACATCCTTAAAAGTATTATTGGTATTGATGAATTGGTTGTAGTAACTACAGATGCTTCACTTGCAGATGAATGTTTTATTGATACCATACAAGATAAAAAGTGGGTTCTAAGAGAAGAGGGTTCAGGAACACGTGAAGTATTCCTAGATTATGTGAAAGATAAAGTAGAACACATCAATATTTTCTTAGAATTGGGTCATACAGAATCCATCAAATCATTGCTTATAAACCATCAATGTTTGACCTGTATCTCTAAAATTGCTGTAAGCAAAGAGATTGAAGAGAAAAGACTTATTCAAGTTCCACTACGTAACTTTGAATGTAAACGTAACTTCTACATGATTTATCATAAAGATAAATACAGATCTGAACTTTTCGATAAGTTTGTAACCTTTACGCAAGGCATTATGGCACAAATGATAGAAGAGCGAAGATAATTATTTATCTTGCTCTTTTAGATGCTTCTTGATACTCTTCTGGATAGTTTAAATTTGTAAAAACTTCTTTATCATTGATTTTGACTTTTTGTACATTTAAATTATAAAAGAGCCCCTGTAATCGATGTCTATTCTCATCTAGTGCAACATATGCTTCTTTCAAAAAACTTTTTCTATAAATAGCACATAGAGGTTCAAGACCTTGTCTTGATTCAGCTACAATCACATCTACTCCCTCTTTAGCCTCATTATAAAGTTGAATAATAACCGACTCACTAACAAAAGGTGCATCCACACTTAGCACAAAAGCTTCTTCCACCTCTAAATTCTCAAAAATAGAAATTAATGCAACCAAAGGAGAGGAAACTAGGTAATTATCTTCTATGAGGTCTACTTTAAAGTTAAACTTATTGACTTTAGAAGAAAGATATACATTTTCAAATATTTTGCTTAATCTTACAAACTGATATTCCGATAAAGTATTGTATTTCCCAAAAGGTAAAAGTGCTTTATCTTTTTGCATACGAGAACTTTTCCCACCTGCAATAACAACAGCCGTAGCATTCAATTTCATTAAAGACTACTAGCGACCCACTCAATAACACTATTGGCTAATTTAGCACCATATTTACGTGAATATTTATCATTAACTAAAACAACAACTACATACAGCTGACCTGATGCTCCTTCAACATATCCTGCAATATTCTTAACACTTTTAATAGTACCTGTTTTCATCCATGCACGACCATAAACAGAAGAGTGGGCAAAACGACGCCTAATTGTCCCATCTATACCTGCTATAGACAATGTATTCATCCATCGTTGACCATAGTTTTTTGATCCATGATGTAAAAGGTTTGCCAGAGATTTAGCAGTCAATTTTGCTGAACGGGAAAGTCCCGAACCATTCGCAATAAAGGTTTTACCTTTTTCTAAGATATTATAACGATTCAAAATGCCTTCTATTGCTTTACGACTCTTATAGGTTGTACTTGGAGCTGCATAATGTTTTGACCCCAATGTCAACATAAGCTGTCGTGCCATTAAGTTGTCAGACTTTTTTGCAATGGTTGAGATAACAGTCTCTAAAGATTCAGAATAGTGAGAAAAGAGATATTTTGCTTTTCTAGGTACTTTTTTTAATTTTAAGATACCTGTCATATGTACACCAACATTTTTTAAACCATTTCTCAATGCATAATAGAACGCACGATGAGGCATGCTTACTACTTTACAAATGGTTCTCTTTCCACATCGTTTAGAAAGTTTTCCTGTCAAGAAAATGGTTGAACGAGAAGAAGAATTGGTCTTAATGCTCACTCTAGGCCAAGAACGACCTCTACGACAAGAGCCATTAACCATTTTTAATTTATTGATAATTTTATAACTCTTATCTGGAACATCTTTAACTACTTTTGCTCTTTTCCCATGAGGTGTAATACAAAAAGTACTCTTACGCTTGTTAAACATAATAGCATCAGGCATTGCATTGTAAGGACTGTAAACATTTTTATCAAATCCAGAATTATTTTTGGAGGTCACCTGAAACAATGTTCGGTCAATAATAATATTCCCTTGAATTTTTGTAATACCTGCAGCTCTTACTTGTGAAGCAATATCATAAATATGTTCCGTGGCTAAAGTAGGATCGCCAGATGCCTTAACATATAAATCACCTTTCAAAACACCATTTCTTATTGTTCCAGTATAGAGAAACTTTGTTTCCCAACGATAATCAAAACCCAAGTCAAGCAAGGCAGAGTAAGTGGTAAAAAGTTTAATGACCGAAGCAGGAGAACGTTTTACATGTGTACGCCATGAAGCGATAGGATTACTAGAATTTGTTGCTTGAATATGTATACTATAATTGTGTTTGTTCAGAGGAATATGTGCAATTTGTTGGGCTAAATCATCAGGTATGCCTATAGCAAAAATCTTTGTTGTTAAAAATAGCATTAATACAAATATGAAGTGTTGATGTTTTCCCGTCATCATGACCCTTTAGAACTTTTTAAAATCTTTTTATAGATAATAGTCTAAAAGGGTTTAAAACACTATAAAAGCATAGTGCTTTAGTTAACAAACCATCCAGTTTTCCATTTTAAACACATCTTGGGTACAAGGCATCCCTTTCCAGCCAGCTGTTTCCAAATACATCATCTTGCCTCCAAAGTACCCAACCACATACATTTCTTTATAAATCGGGTACATTCCACTGTCAAACATGGTAAAAATATCATCATAAGAAGTAGGGTGCTCATAATGTTCCAAATCCAAAGAATGCAGAGCAATAAGTGCATAATGCAACATCTCATTTTTCAACATGGAGTTACTTAAGACATAATAAGAGGGGTAAGATACAGCTGGTTCGTCATCTAACAGTTCTGAGACATAGAGTCGTTCTTTCTTTTTATTATACATTTTAAAAGTATAAACACTTTTTCTTGAATTAAGAAGAAATATGTCAAATTGTAATGTTTAAAAAATCTTCTCTACCATCAACTGTAAAGTAACTCTGTTATTAAAGTGGTTCTCGTTAATTCCGTAAACCACCGAAATGACTTGACCAATGTGGAAAACCTCTTTTGTTTTAAAAAAAACAGCTTGTTGCGTCACCCCATTTTGTGAAAAAGTAAAACGTCTGTGCTCTTTCTCTTTTCCCATATCATTGACATCTTCAATCATTACATTTTTACTTATGAACTTTACTCTAGGGTTTCCCTGACCATAAGGCTCAAAGGCTTTTAAATTATTCACAAGGTTAAAGTCTATATGTGAAAAACTAAGCTCTCCTAAAATATCAGGGTCAATTAACTGCTCTTCATAATTCTCTTTTTGATACTCATTTTGTATTTGCTCTTTAAACGCTTCTAAGTTATTCACATCCAAACTAAGCCCAATGGCAGCTTCGTGTCCTCCAAACTTATTAAGTAGGGGACGACAAGCTGTGGTGATTTTAAAAAGATTACAAACATGAAAACTTCGACCTGAGCCTTTAAGTTGTCCATTGTCACCCTTTGTTAAAACAATACATGGCTTTTCAAAACGCCGTCCAACCCTTGCAGCAACAATGCCTACAACTCCTTCGTGCCAATCTTCACCTGCTACGACTAAAACATCATCATTTAAATCTACTTGCCTTATCGCTTCATCCGTAATCTTCTGCTCCATCGCTTTTCGGCTCTCGTTAAAATCTTTTAACCTATCCAATCGAACTCGTGCATCATAAATATTTGAACTTAAAAGAAACTCTACCGACCATTTTGCATCATCCATTCGTCCAGATGAGTTAAGCACAGGTGCAATCTGAAAACCAATGTCGTCGGCATTAAGAGCCACTTTGTCTAACTTTTCCATAAATGATTTAATGGCAGGGAGTTCTGAACGATTTAAAAGTTGAAGTCCAGCTTTAACCATGGCACGGTTAATGTGTTGCAGAGGCATCATGTCAGCAATGATGGCAATGCTCACAAGCCCAAGGTATGACTTAACGTCTACATTCGCATTTAAAGCCTTGTTAAGTGCTGCTATAAGGTACCAAGCAATCTGTGCACCACACACTTCTTCATAAGGAAAAGTACAATCACTCTGTTTTTGGTCAACAATGGCATAAGCTTCAGGAATAACCGACGGCACAATGTGGTGGTCGGTAATAATAAGGTCAATGCCCATCTCTTTACACATTTTAGAAGCTTCTACAGCTGCGATACCGTTGTCAACGGTAAATACTAAGTCAAAACCTTCAACTCGTGGCATTAAATTAGGGGAAAGTCCATAGCCATCTTTAAAACGGTTAGGAATAATCCACTCCAAGTCAACACCAATGTCTTGAAAAAACATCTTCATTAGCGTGGTAGAAGTGACACCATCTACATCGTAGTCGCCTATGAGCATAATCTTTTCATCTGTGTGAATGGCTTTAACAATACGTGCTACAGCTCTGTCCATGTCTTTAAATTCTGAGGGTTTTGGTAAATTAGCAAGTGTTAAATGACCATCTTTTGAAAAACGTCGTTGGAGTTTTTGTTCTATTTGTTGGGGGGATATTTTTGGGTAGGGCATTAATGTCCTTCTTTATTCAAGTTACGTCGGCTAAAGCCAACCCTACAGGTATCGAAGCAAATTAAAATTCGCATCTTGTAGGGTTGGCTTCAGCCGACGTAATCAGTTATTTATTTAGAGCACTCTTAACAAAAGCCAAAATAGAAGGATTTGGATTTTGTAAACGAGACGTAAACTCAGGGTGAAACTGCACACCTAAGAACCAAGGATGGTCAGTAACTTCAACAGCTTCAATAAGTCCTCCTGCTTCACCTGTAATCTCCATTCCTTTTTCTTCTAAGACTTCTCTATATTTTGGATTCGCCTCATATCGGTGTCTATGACGTTCAAAAATGGTTGAAGCACCATACGCTTCACGCAGGTTTGAACCTTCTTTTGTGTCACATTCATATTCACCCAAACGCATGGTTCCACCCATAGGTGAAGTTGATGTTCTAATTTGTCTTGAACCAGAAGCATCAATAAATTCATCAATTAAGAAAATAATCGGATTGTTCGTATCTTTATCAAATTCAACAGAAGTTGCATCTTTTAAACCTAAAACATTTCGTGCAAATTCAACCATGGCAAGTTGCATTCCAAGACAAATTCCTAAGAATGGAATTTTCTTTTCACGTGCGTATTGAATGGCTTGAATTTTACCTTCCACACCACGTTCTCCAAATCCACCTGCTACTAAGATTCCATCACAATCAATAAGATACTTTTTAGCACCATTATTTTGAATTTTTTCAGAATCTACCCACTTAATTTCAACTTCAGCATCAAGATGAGCTCCAGCATGTATAAGTGCTTCGGTTAAGGACTTGTAAGACTCTTTTAAATCTAAATACTTACCTACAAAAGCAATGGTTGTTTTTTTAGTAGGTTGAATAATTTTAGAAACCAAATCAGACCAAAGTTGCATATTTGGTTTTAATTCACCAAGATTTAACTCTTTTGCAATAGGTTCTAAAATATCTTGCTGTTTAAAGTTTAAAGGTACTTCATAAATAGTTGGTGCATCAATGGCTTCAATCACTGATTTTTCATCTACATCACAAGAGTACGCAATTTTTCGTCTAATGTCAGATGGTACTGGTGTTTCACTTCTTAAAATAAGCATTTGAGGCGTAATACCAATACGTCGTAACTCTTGAACTGAATGTTGCGTCGGTTTGGTTTTAATCTCTCCTGCTGTACGAATATAAGGAAGAAGTGTTACGTGAATGTTCATAACATTTTCACGTCCCAATTCATGTTTCATTTGACGAATGGTTTCAAGAAATGGCATTCCTTCCATGTCGCCTGTTGTTCCACCAAGTTCAACAATTAAAATATCTTTAGATTCACCAGCTTTTACAATACGCTCTTTAATCTCATTGGTAATATGAGGAACAATTTGAATGGTTTTACCAAGGTATTTACCTAAACGTTCATTTTCAATAACTGCTTTGTAGACTCTACCTGTGGTAAAGTTATTGTTTTGAGTTAAAGAAGTATCTAAAAATCGTTCATAATGTCCTAAATCTAAATCAGTTTCTGCACCATCTTTGGTTACAAAAACTTCACCATGTTCTAAAGGTGACATGGTTCCTGGGTCTACGTTAATATAGGGGTCTAACTTAAGCACGCCTACTCTAAGTCCTGAATGTTTAAGAAGAGTACCAATACTCGCAGCTGTAATTCCTTTTCCAAGAGAGCTTAACACTCCTCCTGTAACAAATATAAATTTGGTTGACATTAATAATTTTCCTCTGTTATGCAATGATCGGCATAATAACT
>Ga0256826_1001879_pt1 | contig 13023 bp, 14 predicted proteins | sample CV79metaG_FD_185975 | JGI IMG/M metagenome (GOLD analysis project Ga0256826, IMG submission 185975) | Hydrothermal vent microbial communities from East Pacific Rise, Pacific Ocean - CV79 | ecosystem: Environmental > Aquatic > Marine > Hydrothermal vents | place: Pacific Ocean: East Pacific Rise...
CTTCTCTATCATAAAAATATTCTACTTCTATATGCTTTTGTTTAGAAAATATATCTTCAATATTTATTTTTTGTTTATTTTTAATAAGTTCTCTTAATTGTGTTGCAATATTTATTATCGAACTATTTCTATAAGCTTATATTCTTTTATACCACTTGAAAAAAGAACATTTGCACCATTCTCAACAGGTGGAAGTTGATACATATCACCTACAAATAAAATAAATTTAACTTTATTTTCATCTAGAGCATCTTTAATATATCTAAATAATTCTTCACCAATCATTGAGCTTTCATCTATAACTAAAATATCAGTATTAACTATACTTTTATAATTATCAACTTTAAATGATTCTATACCAGTTGTAAAATCTCTAATAAGCTTAATATTTAAAAATGAATGTATTGTTTTAAATTTAATACTACTTTTTTTAATATCTAAAAAACTTTGTTCTATTACACTTAAAGCTTTATGCGTAGGTGCTGTTACTGTTACGGAATATGATAATGATAAATATTCAATTAAATGACTTAAAAGATATGTTTTACCGGTTCCCGCCGCACCACTTAAAAGTCTAATTGAAGCCTTATTATTATAAATAGTTTCTTTTATATCATAATCTAATTTATTAAATATATCAAACTGTTCATTTGTAAAATTAAATGTTTCTACAATATGATCAACTTGATGTTGTATAATATTATCTTTCATATCATTATATATAATTAATAACTTCAACTTTTACAGATTTAAAAGCAGCAGTTAAAATCAATTCATCACTTTTATCTCCAAAAAGGGCATTTACGCGACTTGCAGCATGATGGAAAGTTACAAAAAGTGTCTTTGGTTGAACTTTGTTTGTCAACTTAACTGTTAGTGGATTAGTTTGTCCAAACTCTGTTTTTAGTATAACCCTCTCACTCGTAAAATCAGTTGCATCATCTTCATTTACAAGTAAAATATCTTCACAGTAAGTTTTGTTTAGCTTCTCACTTTGTTTAGTTTGTGCTGCATTATTATAGTGAGCAAGTGTGCGACCAGTGCTTAGGTAATAACCACTTAACTCTTTTTTAGTTATCTCTTGAAGCATTCCCCGAAGTTGGTATTGTTTATATTTAAAGTAGCCATAACCATCTGGTGTACGAAAATCTAACTGATGTAATATTGGGGTATCTTCAGTATGCACAGGCCATTGAAGTCCTCGTTTTCTATGTTTTTCTAAACGATGATAATCAGCGCCTGAAAAACGACGGTAAGCAACTCTTCTTACCTCATCCCAAACATCTTGTGAAGATTTATAGTTTGAATCTCCGCCCATTTTTTGATCTAGTAATTGAAGTACTTCCCAGTCATCTGGCAAATCTGACTCTACTAATGGCTGAGAAAGGTGAAGTCTACGCATTGCATTTACATATACTCCAGTTTTTTCATATGCTGATTTTACACCAATTACAATGTCAGCATATTTTGTTACATCTACCATAAAAAGCTCTTGAACCATTACAAACTCTAAATATTCTAAGGCTTTTTCAACTTTATTTAGATTTGGATGAATATGAGTTAAATCTTCCCCAATGTTAATAATAGCTTTTAGTCTATCTTCAAGCATCTCATCAACAAGTTGTGGTGTCATTAAACCAATCTCTTTTGGTTCTTGGTAATCAGGGTCAAAGTATGGAAGCATCCCCATATCACAAGCACCTTGAACATTATTTTGTCCACGAAGAGGCATAAGCCCAGCTCCACTTTTTCCAATATTTCCAGTCATAAGACTCAAGTGTGTTATTGCCATTACTGCATAAGAGCCATCTGTATGCTCAGTTATTCCAAGTCCCCAAAAAATCATAGACTTTTTAAGAGCGTATTCGCGAGCAACTTTTCTTATCATTTTACTTAGGTACTCATAACCATCAACTTCTTTAAAGTAATCAGGATTAGCGTAAGGATCATTTAAAATTTTATCTTTAAACTCTGCAAAACCTTTTGTTCTATCTTCTATGAAATGCTCATCATACAACTCTTCATCTATAATTACATAACAAAGCATATTTAAAATAAGTAAGTTTGTTTCATGAGGAATAATTGCTTCATATTTTGCATAACGATGAAGTTTAATCTCACGAACATCAAAAACAGCTAAATTATCATGTTCACGAGCTACATCAAGTATGCGATTTGCAATTATTGGGTGGGCTTCAGTTGTATTTGAACCAAAAACAATCATAAATTCAGTATTGTAAATATCATTGTATGGGTTTGTAGCAGCACCCTCACCAATAGTTGTTTTCATACCTTTAAGTGATGGTGAATGACAAACTCTTGCGCAGTTGTCTACATGTGGAGAGTTTAGAGTATGGCGAGTGAATTTTTGAAATAAGTAAACTGATTCACAGTTAGTTCTAGCACCACCAATAGAAGCGATAGATTTACGACCATATCTCTCTTGAATATCTTTTAGTTTTAAAGATGCAATAGTTGTAGCCGTATCTAAATCTGTTTCGTACCAAGTCTCATCAAAATCACGAAGTTTTGCAGAAATTGCATTTTTAATAGCTGGATTTTTCTCAATAAAAGTTTTTCGGATTCTATTGTTGCGAACTCTCTCATTTGAATCTACAAAATCGTAACCAAACTTACCTTTTATGCAAAGTTTTCCTTGAGAAACAACACCATCTGGATGAGCAAAAATCTTTTGAATTTTGTTATCTTTTACATGTGCTGCAATATCGCAACCAACTCCACAATAGGTACAAACACTATCTATAATTTTAACATCTTCCATAAAAGACTCCACTCAAATTTTAATATGTAAATTTTAAACTAAACGATCCTAATCATAACGGGAGTTAGGTTTACAAAGCTAAGTGCTTCAATATCTTTCATCATCTTTTGAATATCACGCTCTAATGCAATATGTGTAGATATAAGTAGATTTGCAGAATTTTCATCTGCTGGGCGTTGAAGCATAGTCTCTACTGAAATATTATTATCTTCAAAAACTTTTGTAATACTAGCAAGTACACCTGCTTTATCGCTTACATTTATGCGAAGATAGTATTTTGAAGTTATCTCATCAGTTGGTTTAAGAGTAAGCTTACCCTCCATTGGTCTGTTAAAACCTAGCATTGGAGTACTTTTACCACTTCTTGCAATATCAATAATATTTGCAACAACAGCACTTGCAGTAGCATCACCACCAGCGCCAGGACCATAGTAAAGTGTCTCACCAACTTTGTCACCAACTACACTAACACCATTCATAACGCCATCAATTTTTGCTATCATCTCATCTTGAGAGATTAAACAAGCATGGACTCTTAATTCTACTTCATTTTTATCTTTTTTAGCAATAGTAAGAAGTTTTATTGCATATCCAAACTCAGCAGCAAATGCAATATCATCTGAACTTACATTCTCAATACCCTCAATTAAAATATCTTCAGGTTTTGCGTCAATTCCATAAGCAATACTTGCAAGTATTAGAAGTTTATGAGCTGCATCAAATCCACCAACATCAAATGTTGGATCAGCTTCAGCATAACCTAAATCTTGAGCTTCTTTTAAAATAGCATCATAATCAACACCATTGTTTGTCATCTCAGTCATCATATAATTACAAGTACCATTCATAATACCCATAATTGATTCTATATGATTAGCTGAAAGTCCATCACGAAGTGCATTAATAATAGGAATCCCACCAGCAACTGCAGCCTCATATTCAAACGCTATATCTTGTGCTAATTCTGCCAACTCATAACGATGGTAAGCTAAAAGTGCTTTATTTGCAGTAACAACTGCTTTACCAGATTTTAGTGCTTTTTTAACAACTTCAAATGGTTCTTCAACACCACCCATAAGTTCAACAACAATATCAATTTCACTATCATTTAAAACATCATCAACATTATCAGTTATAACAATATCTAAACCTCTATCTTTATTTAGGTTTTTAACAACACCAGTTTTAACCTCAATATCGCATCCTGCACGAGCAGATATTACATCTGCATTATCTTTTAATATTTGCGCAACAGATGTTCCAACAGTTCCAACTCCAATTATTCCAACTTTTATCATATTATTTAGTTTCCTCTTGAAATTGTTTTAAAAACTGTTTTATATTTTTAGCAGCTTGACGGATTCGGTTATCGTTTTCAATCAACGCTATACGAACATAACCCTCACCATAAGCACCAAAGCCAATACCAGGAGCAACAGCTACACCAGCTTCAGTTAGAAGTCTTTTTGAAAACTCTAGTGAGCCTAAATGTGCTGCACATTCTGGAATTTTTGCCCATGAAAACATACTTGCTTGATTTTTACGAATATGCCAACCAGCACGATCAAATGCTTCTATAAGTACATCTTGACGATGGTCATACTTAGCTGTAATATCTTTTACACATTGCTGATCACCATTAAGAGCTACAGTAGCTGCAACTTGGATAGGTGTAAACATTCCATAATCTAACCAAGATTTGATTTTTTGTAATGCTCCAATTAGTCTAGGGTTTCCAACAAAGAAACCTACACGCCAACCAGCCATATTGTACGATTTACTTAGTGTAAACGACTCAACTGCTACATCTTTAGCCCCAGGAACTGACATAATTGATGGAGTTACATAACCATCAAAAGTAATATCACCATATGCAATATCAGAGATTACATAAAATCTTTTCTCTTTTGCCATAGCTACAAGACGAGTATAAAACTCAGGAGTTACAGTTGCTGTTGATGGATTGTGAGGGAAGTTAACTAAAACATATTTAGGTTTAGGGCTATTTTCTTTAAACATTCGCTCTAAATCTTCAAAAAATTTATCTTCATTTACTTTATAATCTTCATCAAACTCTATTCCAAATTTAACAACACTTCCACCAGCTAAGATGAAAGAGTACTCATGAATAGGGTAAGTTGGATCAGGAACAACTGCTAAATCACCTGGATTTGTAATAGCATAAGTTAAATGAGCATAACCCTCTTTACTTCCCATAGTTGCTACACATTCAGTCTCTGGATCAAGCACACAATCATATCTACGCTCATACCAATCTGCAATTGCTTTTAGAAGTTTTGGTATACCTTTAGAAGTTGAATAACCATGAGTTTTAGTTTTTTGAGCAGACTCTACAAGTTTTGAGCGAATATGCTCTGGTGTATCTCCATCTGGATTTCCCATCGAAAAATCTATAACATCTTTACCAGATCTACGCTCTGCCATTTTAATATCATTCACCTCAGCAAATACATACTTTGGAAGTCTCTCTACTCTATCAAATCTTATCTCATCAAACAAAAATGGTCCTTTTATTTTATTAATGTAATTTTAGCGAAAAATATTTATAATAAACTAATGAAAAAGATTTACTCGATTGGCTGTGCTAATCTTTGCCCAATAGGCGTCAAAACTATAGAGTCTTTTATGTTTTTTAGCGTATAAATATCTGATATTTTTAGGTAATATGTATTTTCTTTCATATTTAAAATTATATTACTTCTTTTTTTATCTTTTTTTATAACACGAAGAAGTTTTAAAGATTTATCATAATAAGCAATATATGGATACCATGAGTTTCTATATGAGCTTGTAATTTTAAGTTTTTCAATATTTGAAACATCTATCCAATAAGCATAAAGTGATCTTTTCAACTTTATTTTCTCGCCTACATGTAGAGCTTTTGTATTTAATCTTGCATTTTTCATATTTATAACATATGTCCAATCAGTAGGACTTTTTCGAATAATATCTACAATACTACAAGAGCTTTTTTGTAACTCTTTACTTAAAACAACAGGATCTGCAGCATACTCAGATATTAAAGATATTTTCCAAGTAAAGCCTTTTTCATCTAAATTTGACTCTTTTGTAACATATCTATAATAGCCAATATTACGAAGTGTATCACTCATGATTTTTACAAAAAACAATGAGTTGCCAGAAGTTTTAAAACTTATATTTAACTCTTTAGGTTTTTTAAAAAAAAGATTTAAAATACCATTTTCTTTAAGTGTTTTTATAACTTTTACAGAATCTACTCTTTTATTTTTAATATAGTCTTGTTTTGGAGAAAATAAAATCTCCATATACGCTCTATCTTTTTTAAAAACCTTAGGGCTTACAAATGTTTTTATTTTTTGAAATAATATATCGTCGTCTTGTAAATCTTGAGCATAAACAAAAGATGAAAAACTAAGGAATAATACTAAAAAGATTTTTACCATCTATTTCCTTTGTTTAAACGCTTAAACTCTTTGAGGCTTATCTCTTTTAAAGAACCATTAATATAAGAAAATCTTACATTCTTTTTAATTTTATATTTTTTAATCACACCATTAATTTCTATTTTTAAGCTACCATGTCCAAAAGCTAAAATCCAGTCTTTAGATGGATCTAAGTCAAACTCATCTTTAAATGTTCTTTGGTATTTTTTGTAAGTATTTAAGTCAATGTAACCTAACCATACCTTAACATTTGGAATAATTTTAAATGAAGTTATCTCCTCTTTTTCTGGCACAGAGGGTATATCTTCTTTTACTTCTTCTTTTAGTTCTTGTGGCTTTGTTATACTTAAATTTTCATCTGGAGATGTATCTATAATAGGTTCAATATAACTTTTTGCACTTTCAATAGCAGTATTATCAATTGCTGATGGTTTTTCTTTTTCTGAAGTTGCTCGCATAGTTATGAACATAATTGATACAAATATTAAAATAACAATACTAATATAAAATGGCGCTAAATTTCTTTTTCGTTTAGGTGCTAAAAAAACTTTAATCTCTTCACCTGCGTGTTGTTCTTGTATCTCTTGAAAATGTTTAAGTGCAGAATCTTTTAACTCATCTAAAGTAAGTCCATACTCTCTTTCTAAAATTGATATAAATCCAAGTAACTGAATTTTTGTCATAGCAGAAAAATCTTCTTGAAGTATTGACTCTACATGTAGACGAGAAATATGAGTAGTTTCATGAATCTTTTGTATGCCAATTTTTTTTAATTTATCAAAATGTTCGCTCATTATCTCATCCTATCCATTAAAATTGCCCCAGCGACCGAAACATTTAAAGAATCAAATCCGTGTGACATCTCTATACTTACAACTTCATCTAACTTTGAGACTAAACGAGAGGTTAAACCCTCGCCCTCTGAACCTAAAAATAAAGCTCGTTTTTGTTTAATTTCAACATCTCGTATATCGCTACCACCCATGTCGGCGCCATATGTAGTAAAACCTGACATTTTCAAATCGTTCATTACATTATGAACATTTGTTTCAAGTGCAAAAGGCATATCGTACAAAGCACCAGTACTTGTTCGTAGTATTCCAGCAAAGTTTAACTGTTTTACTCCACAAGCAATAACAGCATCAACACCTAATGCATAGGCTGTACGAACTATTGCACCAATGTTTCCAACATCTGTTAGACCAGAGAGTACAAGTACAAATTCTCTACCTAAAAAAGATTGGTAATCGTACATTTTAAAGTCACTTACCTCTGCTAGAATCCCCTGATGAGAGGCATTTTTACACATCTTTCCAGCAGCATCTGGAGGTATGCGTTTTACTTCAAAGTTCATACTCATAATACGGTTATATTCTTTTTTATCTAGCTCTTTTGCAAGGTATAGAGTTTTAATACGCTCAGGATGATTGGCAATAATATAGTTGATTGGTTGTTTTGCATAAATTAACATAAATATATTTTATCTAAAAAAAGGCTTTAATCCAAGCTAAGTAGCCTTTGATAGCAAGCTTTTGTATTTTCACCTGTAATTTTACTAATAAGTTTTGCTTGAGTTTTCTTAGGCAAATCTAATTCTAAAATATCTTTTTGACTTATTGCAGAGACATTATGAGCCGCACTTGCTTCAAGTACAACTACCCATTCGCCACGAAAATTCTTATCTAATTTACTTAGACACTCCTGAGCATTTCCAAAAACATACTTTTGATACTTCTTAGTAAGCTCTTTTGCAATAAATATTTTACGATTTGGCTCTACATGTAGAAGCTCGTTTAAAAGTTTTTCCAAACGATGTGGTGATTCATAAAGTATAGTTGTAAATCCAGAGTTTAAAGCCCCATTTAGCGATGATTCTCTATCTTTACCTTTATGTGGTAAAAAGCCCCAAAATAGCATCTTAGTCTCTACAAACCCACTTGCTACAAAAGCAGTAAGGACTGCATTTGCTCCGGGAAGCACATCATAAAGCACACCATTTTCTTGGGCATATTTTACAAGTGCTTGACCAGGATCACTAACACCTGGCATTCCAGCATCACTAGCATAAACAACATTCTCATTAAAAAAATCAGGCTCAACTTTAGCTATAAACTCTTTTTCATTATGAGAGTGTAAAGATATGAAATTTTGATTTTCTTTAAAAACAGTGTTGTATCGTTCTTTTAAAATGTGGATAAGTTTTTTTGTAACGCGAGTATCTTCGCAAAGGAGAGTATCAGCCTCACTTAGAAGCTCAATAGCTCTAAGTGAGATGTCGCCTATATTACCTATCGGAGTAGGAATTAGACTAAGCAAGAAAAATTCTTGACTATTTTTTAGCGTAACGAGCGTTAAATTTCTCGATTCTACCAGCTGTATCTACCATACGCTCAGAACCTGTGAAGAATGGGTGACATTCATTACAAATATCAATCTCAAGAGTTGCTTGAGCTGCTTTGTTTTCAAATGTGTTACCACATGCACATGTTACTTTACAAGTTACGAATTGGGGGTGAAGATCTTTTTTCATTTTTTTGCCTTTTATTATTCGATTTGTATACGAATAACTATATATTTTTTTATTCCGTATGGGTGCGGAATTTTTGAACTGAAATTATACCTAAATATTTCTTAAGTTTATAATAATATTTTAGAAGATACAGCCAAAACAGCAGATTCTGAACGAAGAACCATTGGAGTTTTTAGTCTAAAACTTTCTTGTGTTTTTAAAAACTCTCTTTCATTATTAGAAAAACCACCCTCACAACCAACAAGGACTGTTTGAAAATTTGCACCATCTTCCAAGCTATTTTCACAAAAATCAAAAACTTTAGTATCTGGATATTCTTCAATAAAAGATTTTATATCTCTACATGTAGAGATCTCCACAAATGTAGTTCTTCCACTTTGTTGCATAGATGCTTCTTGGATTCTTTTGAGTCTTTTAAAATCAAGTTTAAAGTTTTTCTGGCTTCTATCACAAGTTATAAAAGTTATTTTCTCAACACCAATTTCACAAAGTGATGGAAGTACTTTTTCTATACTTTTAGAGTCAATAAGACACCAGCCTACATGTAGAGCTTTTTGTGCTTTTAATTCTTTATGTTTTGAAGATATTAAAGATAGTTTAACTGCGCGGTGCTCTACATGTAGAAGCTTGTAGGTATGAAGAGTTTGTATGTTATTATGAGAGCGAAAACAAAGTTCATCACCCTCAGAGTGTCGTCTAACTTTTATGAGATATTTATAAAGTTCACCCTTTACATGTAGAGAGCTTTGCCCTGCTTCATCACAAAAGGTGTATATCAAGTAAGCATCCAAATTGACATTGCTAAAAGAACTAGCATCTGCATAACTAACATTCTCATTGCAAAAAGTCTGTAAAATTGAAAAGATGAGTGAAAATCAGTCCTAATAATTTTAAGTGCTTTATTTCTTTTAATATCTAACCATATCATATACATTGCTATTAGTATCATTAGAATATTTTCAACTGTAAAATCAAGATGTTTAGCAGCTATCATAACAATACCTGTAAAAATTATACCACCCATAAAAGTCCCACCAATAGGATTGTAAAGTGATACAAATCTTTTATGCTTTTCTATATCATTAGCTTTTACTAGCATAACTAAATTTAGTAAAATAGATAAAAAAACAGCCACTACGCTATAGTAATGAGCTACAATGCTCATATTGTACATTTCGTTCATTGTTGTTAAACCTCTTCTTCTCTTTGCATTCTATCTTTAGCTTCTATGCCCATAAGAGATAGTCCTGTTTTAAGACTTAAGCCTACTACATTTAAAAGTTTAAGAAGTTTAGCTTCATCTTGCGTACCAATAACTCTAACATCATAATAAAACTTATGAAGTGATGCAGCTAATGCTTTTAGATAATCAGAAAGTTTTTGAACTTGTCTAGATTCAAAAGCATCCTCTACAACTTCTGGAAGTAAAAGTGCATCAAACATTAAAATATCTGCATTTTCATCTAAGTTTTTAAGTATTGCTGAACTTATTTCATCTTCGCTTAATTCAGATTTAGCAAGTATAGTTTTTATGCGTGCATGTGCATACTGAATATAAAAAATAGGGTTTGAGCTATCTTGTTTTTTAAACTCAGCAAGATCAAACTCTAGCGCAGTATCACTTTTTTTAGAAGCAAAAATAAAGCGAAGAGCATCAGCGCCTATCTCATCTACAATATCACTCATAAGAATTACATTACCAGCTCGTTTACTCATCTTGTATGGTTCACCATCTTTTAATAAACTCACCATTTGAGCTAAAAGTGTTTCTAGTTTTTTAGAATCATAACCAAGGTACTCAACTGCAGCTTCAACTCGAGGGATATAACCATGATGGTCAGCACCCCAAATATTAATGTAGTGATCGTATCCTCGTTCAAATTTTTGGTTATGATATACAATATCTCCAGCCAAATAAGTTGGACGACCGTCTTCACGAACGACAACTCTATCGTTATCATCCCCTTTAGCTTCAGATGCTAACCAAATTTTATTTTCTTTAGTATAGATAGCACCTGCATCATTGGCAGCCATCTTATCCATAACTCTATCCCAGTCTTTATATAATGATGATTCATTAACAAAACTATCAAAAAAGATATTTGTATCTGCCAATGATTTTGTAATAATTTTCATTACACCATCTTTAGCCCAAAGTGCTAACTCTTTATAGCGTGATTCATCTGAGAAAATTTCTTTACCAAATTTATCTATTGCGCCATGAGCTAAATCGTCAAGGTATTCACCTCTGTAATATGATTCAGGGTACTCAACACTCTCACCTAAAATATTTTCTTTAGCATAAAGTGCAATAGAAAGCCCAAGTAAATCTATCTGATTTCCAGCATCATTTACATAATATTCTGCTGTAATATCATAACCTAGATGTTTTGCAAGTCTATAAAGAGTATCTCCATAAACGGCACCTCTTGCGTGACCAATATGTAATGGTCCAGTAGGATTAGCACTAACAAACTCTAAAAGTATTTTTTGTTTTTTATCTTGCTTTGCAAAATCAGCTTGATTATCTAAAGCCCATGTTGCATAATCAGCTAAAAAGTTTTCACTCAAACGAAAATTTAAGTAACCTTTTACAGATTCAACAGATGAAAAAATTTCAGACTCAGAGAAAGAAGATGCTAACTCTTCAGCAATAATCATAGGAGACTTACGAAGTTCCTTTGCCATAGAAAAGGCAATAGGTGTTGCAAAGTGACCAAAAGAACGGTCACGAGGCTTTTCTAAAACAACTTCACGACCAAACTTTTCGCGCAAAAGCGCCGATACTCGTTGTTTCAAGTATTATGCTTGTGTAGTTGTTTTTGGAGCTTCAGTTGAAGCTGTAGCTTCTGAAGATTCTACTTTTCTAGGAGCTTCAGTTGATGCAACTTCTTCACTACCATCATCTTTCATCTCAGCTTTAAAGTTTTTGATTCCTTTACCAAGACCTTTTGCTAAGTCAGGTATCTTTTTCGCACCAAATAAAAGTACGATAATTCCAAATATTATTAGTAGTTCTGTTCCGCCAGGCATGCCCATGCTATTTCCTTGTATAAAATTAATTAAAGATTATATCTTTTAGAAGCTGTAAATACTCTTATCTAAGTATTTTATATTCTTAACAGTCAATATCTTCCCATTTTTGCACAAAATCATTTATCATACCACCTGGTACTTTCATTCTAGCAGCTCTAGCTATTGTGCGTAAAACTTCAGCTGCTTCTTTTAGATCATCATTAATAATCAAGTAATCATACTCGCTTATTCTTTGTATCTCTCTTCTTGCCATATCTACTCTTTTTTCTATAACATCCTGATCATCAGTTTGTCTATCTTCAAGTCTCTTTTTAAGTTGAGATAATGTTGGAGGTGAGATAAATACAGATGTAGTAATATCTCCAAGTCTATTGTTTACAACTGTATTTCCTTGCACATCAATATCAAATATTACAAGTTTTCCAGCTTTAAGGGCTTGTTTAACAGGTCTGATTGATGTTCCATAATAATTTCCATGAACATATGCATGTTCTAAAAACATCTCATCATCTATATCTTTTTTAAACTCATCCTCACTAACAAAATGATAATGAATACCATCAGACTCACCCTTACGCATAGGACGGGTAGTTGTAGATATGGAAAAATAACATTCACCTATATCATCTATTACTTCATTTAGAAGTGTACTTTTTCCTGCTCCACTTGGACCAGAGAGTACTAAAATAGCACCAGTTTTAGTATTCACTAATTATCTCCTAGAGTTATATTGATATTTATTTTCATACCCTTCATAGATGCTGCTACATCTTTATCACTCAAGGCTTTAAGTAGGTTTTTCAAGGCTTCTACTCCATCGTTTTCTACGCTTAACTCTTCAACTTCATTAAGTTCTGAAACTTCGCTAGATTCAATGTCGTCAGGCTCTAAATTTACTTCATCAACGCTTTCCCCAATAGCAAGTTTTAAATCTGTACTTGTTAGTGAATCTAAATCTGCAATATCCATCAAAATCTCCTCATCTACTTCTTGTGCCAAATCTTCTTCTGTCAAGTTTTCTTGTGCTTCTTGAATCTGTTCTTCTATACTTAGTTCTTCATCAATCTCAGTTTCTTTTTCAATTTCCAATTCTTCTTCGATTTCAGTTTCTTCTTCAATTTCCAATTCTTCTTCAATCTCAGTTTCTTCTTCGATTTCCAATTCTTCTTCAATCTCAGTTTCTTCTTCGATTTCCAATTCTTCTTCAATTTCTAATTCATTATCCTCAA
>Ga0256826_1001880_pt1 | contig 13014 bp, 23 predicted proteins | sample CV79metaG_FD_185975 | JGI IMG/M metagenome (GOLD analysis project Ga0256826, IMG submission 185975) | Hydrothermal vent microbial communities from East Pacific Rise, Pacific Ocean - CV79 | ecosystem: Environmental > Aquatic > Marine > Hydrothermal vents | place: Pacific Ocean: East Pacific Rise...
AAGAGGTGAATGCTTACATTGGTGGTGAAGGACATAACTTGCAAGAGCACTCTATTGTATTGGTCAGAGGCGGCAGAGTTAAAGACTTACCAGGTGTAAGATATCACGTAGTTCGTGGTGCTTTGGATACTTCAGGAGTAGACGGAAGGACCCAAAGAAGATCTAAGTATGGTACTAAGATGCCTAAGAAATAATAATAATATTTAGTAAGAAGAGAAATGAGGAAATCTAAACCAAAAAAGAGAATTATTCTTCCAGATCCAAAATTTAATGATGTTTTGGTAACAAAATTTGTGAATAATTTGATGTTCTCCGGAAAGAAAAATCTTTCATATAATATTTTCTACTCTGCCATGGAAATCGTTGGGGATAAGCTCAAGGATGAAAATAGTTTAGACGTATTTAAGAAAGCGCTATTAAATGTTACTCCTTCAGTTGAAGTAAAGAGTAAAAGAATTGGTGGTGCAACCTTTCAAATTCCTGCGGAAATAAGACCAGGACGTAAACAAACTATTGGAATGAAGGCATTGATAGTTGCTTCTCGTAAGCGACATGAAAAAACAATGGGAGAGAAATTAGCTGGAGAAATTATGGCTGCTTTTAAAGAAGAGGGTACTGCTTTCAAAAAGAAAGAAGAAACTCACCGTATGGCAGACGCTAATAAAGCTTTCTCACACTTCCGTTTCTAATCGGGAGAGTATTACATATCATAATTTAAATTAGAAAATGTCTGAGAAACTAGAAAATAGAAGAAATATAGGCATCATGGCGCATATAGACGCTGGTAAGACTACCACGACTGAGCGCATTTTGTACTATACAGGTAGAAGTTATAAAATTGGTGAAGTTCACGATGGTGCTGCAACAATGGATTGGATGGAGCAGGAACAAGAGCGTGGAATTACCATTACTTCGGCCGCTACCACTGTTTATTGGGACCATAGAGGAGTTAAAAACAAAATTAATATTATTGATACTCCCGGTCACGTTGATTTTACTGTAGAAGTTGAAAGATCACTGAGAATACTTGATGGAGCTGTAGCTCTTTTTTGTGCTGTAGGTGGTGTTGAACCTCAATCAGAGACTGTTTGGCGACAAGCTGATAAATATAATGTACCCCGAATTGGATTTGTTAATAAAATGGATCGTACCGGAGCCGACTTCTTTGAAGTGGTGAAACAAGTACGCGAAAATTTAAAAGCCAATCCGGTACCTTTGCAAATTCCTATTGGAGCTGAAGATAGTTTCGTGGGAGTTGTTGACCTGATTACAAATAAAGCATTTGTTTGGGATGAAGGCGATAAAGGAGTTGAAATTAGAGAGATTCCTGTTCCTGAAGAATTAGTAGATCAAGTAGCTGAATACAGAATGAACCTGATTGAAGGTGTTGCTGAAGAAAGTGATGAGCTCCTTGAAAAATACATGGATGATCCGGATAGTATTACCGAAGATGAAATGTATACTGCTATTCGTAAAGCCACTGTTGATATGAGAATCACACCTATGATGTGTGGATCTGCTTTTAAAAATAAAGGTGTTCAAATGTTATTGAATGCGGTTATTGACTTTTTACCAAGTCCGGCTGACCAACCTGCTGTTGAAGGTTTTCATCCTAAAACAGATGAAATAGAAACCAGATCAATTACAGATGAGAAATTTTCTGCATTAGCTTTTAAAATTGCAACCGACCCTTTCGTAGGTCGTATTTGCTTCTTCCGTGTTTATAGTGGAACATTAAAAGCTGGTTCATACGTGTTGAATGCAACTACCGGTAAAAAAGAAAGAATTTCTAGAATCATGCAAATGCACTCCAATAAACAAGAACCTCTTGACGAAATTGGCGTTGGTGATATTGGTGCAGCTGTAGGATTTAAAACTATACGTACAGGAGATACTTTGACAGATCTTAGCAATCCAATTATTTTGGAATCTATGACTTTCCCTGCTCCTGTAATCAATGTTGCTGTTGAACCAAAAACTAAGAAAGATCTTGACAAAATGGGGCTTGCTCTTCAGAAATTAGCTGAAGAAGATCCTACATTTAAAGTGAAGACTGACGAGGATACAGGCCAGACTATTATAAGTGGTATGGGTGAGCTTCACTTGGAAATTTTAGTCGACAGATTGAAGAGAGAATTCAAAGTTGAGTGTTCTCAAGGCCAACCAATGGTATCATATAAAGAAGCCATTACTGCTGATGTGAAACATAGAGAAGTTTATAAAAAACAATCTGGGGGGCGTGGTAAATTTGCTGATATCCAATTTGAAATGGGTCCTGCTGACGAAGGTGTTGAAGGTTTACAGTTTATAGATAAGGTAAAAGGAGGTAATATTCCAAAAGAATTTGTTCCTTCGGTTCAAAAAGGATTTACAGAAGCAATGAAAAATGGGGCTTTGGCTGGTTTTGCAATTGATAGTTTAAAGGTTACCCTATTAGATGGTTCATACCACGCTGTGGATTCTGACCAATTAAGTTTTGAATTAGCTGCAAAATTAGGATTTAAGAAAGCTGCAAAAGGAGCTAATCCTGTTTTACTTGAACCTATCATGAAAGTTGAAATCACTACTCCTGATGATTATTTAGGAGATGTTAGTGGTGACCTAAATAGAAGAAGAGGACAATTAGAAGGAATAGATGCAAAAGCAGGTGCACAAATAGTGAAAGCAAAAGTGCCTTTGCGCGAAATGTTTGGCTATGTTACAGCTTTACGTACTATTACTTCAGGTCGCGCTTCTTCAAGTATGGAATTTAGCCATTTTGCTGAAGCTCCAAAATCAGTGACAGAAGATGTCGTAGGAATATAATAAATTGACAATCATATAAAAAAACAAATATCGTGAGTCAGAGGATTAGAATAAAATTAAAATCGTATGATCATAATCTAGTTGATAAATCAGCTGAAAAGATCGTGAAAACTGTTAAAATTACAGGAGCAGTAGTTAATGGACCAATTCCATTACCAACGCACAGAAAGATCTATACAGTGAACAAATCAACTTTTGTGAACAAAACTGCCAGAGAACAATTCCAGTTGCACTCTTATAAAAGATTGCTCGATATCTATAGCAGTAATGCTAAAACAATAGATTCGTTAATGCGTCTTGAGTTACCAAGTGGTGTTGAGGTAGAAATTAAAGTATAATTATTAAAGACTTTTTAGAAAATGTCAGGAATTATTGGAAAAAAAGTTGGGATGACTAGCTTGTATGACGAGAATGGAAATAACATTCCTTGTACAGTTATTGAAGCTGGTCCATGTGTAGTTACCCAAGTGCGTACCATTGAGAAAGATGGGTACGAAGCTATTCAGCTTGGCTATGACGAGAAAAAAGAGAAGAGTACCTCTAAAGCCTTGCGTGGTCATTTTGATAAAGCAAATACTACACCTAAGAGAAAACTCGTAGAGTTCTCAAGGTTTGAAGAAAAAAGAAAACATGGCGAGATTGTTAACGTTGATGTTTTTAAAGAAGGTGAATATGTTGATATTGCCGGTACATCCAAAGGAAAAGGTTTCCAGGGTGTTGTAAAACGTCACGGTTTCCGTGGTGTAAACGATGCTACGCATGGTCAACATAACAGATTAAGAGCTCCTGGATCAATTGGTGCTTCTTCTTATCCTTCTCGTGTATTTAAAGGTATGAGAATGGCCGGCCAAATGGGTGGCAAGAGAGTGAAAGCAATTAATTTGCAAGTGTTAAAAGTTGTAGCCGAGAAGAATCTTCTTGTTGTAAAGGGATCAGTACCCGGATCAAAAGGCTCCTATTTAATTATTGAGAGATGGAAGTAGCAGTATATAATTTAAGCGGTAAAGAAACCGGAAAGAAAGTTGTTCTGGATGACAAGATATTTGGTGTTGAGCCAAATGATCACGCTATTTATTTGGCTGTTAAGCAATACTCTGCCAATCAAAGGCAAGGTACTCACAGCTCCAAAGAAGTTAGCATGCTTTCAGGAAGTACAAGAAAGATAAAACGTCAAAAAGGTACAGGTACCGCTCGTGCAGGTAGTATAAAGTCCCCTATTTTTAGAGGTGGTGCACGTGTATTTGGACCAGAACCTAGAGTGTATAATTTTAAACTTAATAAAAAGTTGAAAAATATTGCACGTTTATCTGCATTGACTTACAAAGCTCAAGAATCTGCTGTTAAAGTGATAGAAGATATCAATTTTGATGCTCCTAAAACTTCAAAAATGGTTGAGATTCTTAAGAATCTGGAACTGAATGAAAAAAAGACACTTATTGTGTTGAATGATATAAATAAAAACGTATATTTGTCGACTCGAAATTTACAGGGTGTAACCGTGTTAAGAGTTTCTGATTTAAATACTTACGAAATATTGAAGGCTAAAAATCTTTTAGTAGCTGAAAGTTCATTAGAAGGATTTTCTTCTTTAGTATAAGGATTTAGATATAAACGATAAATAAAAAGAGCTAAAACAATGGGTATTATAGTTAAGCCAATCATTACAGAGAAGATGACAGCGGTTACTGAAAAGTTTCCGAATCGTTATGGCTTTATAGTTAACAGAAATGCCAATAAAGTTGAAATCAAATCAGCGATTAAAGAACTTTATGGTGTTGAAGCTGTGTCTGTAAATACGATGAATTATCTAGGTAAATCTAAGAGCCGTTATACAAAGGCAGGATTTATTACAGGTAAAGAGAATGCATACAAAAAGGCTATCGTTACGCTAGCCGAGGGTGAAATAATTGATTTTTATAGCAATATATAAGTAATGGCTTTAAAAAAATATAAACCGACTACCCCAGGTCAACGCTACAAGTTAAGTAGCTCGTTTGACGAAATAACTACTTCAACTCCAGAAAAGAGCTTACTAGAAGGTAAGAGCAAATCTGGTGGTAGAAATAGTTCTGGGAAGATGACCATGAGATACTTAGGTGGTGGTCATAAGAAAAAGTATAGGATCATAGACTTCAATAGAGATAAAGAAGGGATTCCTGCAAAAGTTAAAACAATAGAATACGATCCAAACAGATCTGCACGTATATCTTTATTGGTTTATGCCGATGGTGAAAAAAGATATATAGTAGCTCCTCATGGTTTGGAAGTAGGTCAAGAAGTTATTAGCGGAAAAGGTGTAGCACCTGATGTCGGAAATGCTCTTTATTTAAGTGAAATCCCTTATGGTACTATAATCCATAATATTGAATTACGTCCAGGTCAAGGAGCCAAAATGGCTCGAAGTGCTGGAAGTTTTGCTCAATTAATGACAAGAGATGGGAAATTTGCCATTCTGAAAATGCCAAGTGGTGAAACCAGAATGATTCTTCAATCTTGTAAAGCAACTATTGGTGTTGTTTCTAACCCTGAACATAATCAAGAACGTTCTGGAAAAGCTGGTCGTAGCCGTTGGTTAGGCCGTCGTCCAAGAGTTCGTGGTGTGGTTATGAATCCAGTTGATCACCCAATGGGTGGTGGAGAAGGTAGACAATCCGGAGGTCATCCAAGATCTCGTAACGGAATTCCAGCTAAAGGTTACAAAACACGTAACAAGAAGAAGGATACCAATAAGTATATTATAGAAAGAAGAAAAAAGTAAGGAATTAAATATCTCTAAATTATGAGTCGTTCGCTGAAAAAAGGTCCATTTATACATTACAAACTCGAGAAAAGGGTTTTAGCCAATGTTGAGTCAGGAAAGAAAACTGTTATCAAAACTTGGTCTAGAGCATCAATGATATCTCCAGATTTTGTTGGGCAAACAATTGCTGTACATAATGGAAGTAAATTTATTCCTGTATATGTTACCGAGAATATGGTTGGTCATAAGTTAGGTGAGTTTTCACCTACTAGATTATTCCGTGGTCATGCAGGAAGTAAGAATAAAGGTAAAAAATAAGATATATTATGGGATCTAGAAAACATAATACCGCAGAAAAAAGCAAAGAGGCAAAGAAGAATAGAGCTTTTGCCAAATTGAATAACTGCCCAACATCTCCCCGAAAAATGAGATTGGTTGCAGACTTGGTGAGAGGAGAAAGCGTTGAGAAATCATTATACGTTTTAAAGCACTCTCCAAAGGAAGCTTCTAACAGACTATATAAACTTCTTTTATCTGCTGTTGCCAATTGGCAAGCAAAAAATGAAGGTGAGCGCATGGAAGATGCCAACCTTTATATTAAGGAAGTATTTGTGGATAGTGGAAGAATGCTAAAAAGAATTCAGCCTGCTCCACAAGGGCGCGCACACAGAGTTCGTAAACGTTCAAACCATGTTACACTTGTGGTTGATAGTAGAGTAATAAAAGAAGAAACTAAATAGAGTTATAAGACTATGGGACAAAAAACAAATCCAATCGGTTTAAGATTAGGTGTCATCAAAGGATGGGACTCTAATTGGTTTGGTGGAAAGAAATTTGACGACAAACTGGTAGAAGATAATAAAATTAGAAAATACCTATCTGCTCGTTTAGTGAAAGCCAGTGTGGCTAAGATTGCTATCGAACGTACTCTAAAATTAGTTACTATTACTATACATACTGCACGTCCGGGTATTATTATTGGTAAAGGTGGTTCGGAAGTTGACAAGCTGAAAGAAGAGTTAAAGAAGCTTACTAATAAGGAAGTTCAGATAAATATTTCTGAAATTAAGCGTCCTGAGTTAGAAGCTCCTCTAGTAGCTCGAAACATTGCTAGTCAAATAGAAGGAAGAATCTCTTTCCGTCGTGCAATTAAAACATCAATCACTGCAACAATGCGTGCTGGTGCCGAAGGTATCAAGGTTTTAATAAGCGGTAGAGTTGGTGGTGCTGAAATGGCACGTTCTGAAATGTATAAAGAAGGACGTATTCCTTTGCATACTTTAAGAGCTAATATCGACTATTCACTAGTTGAAGCTCATACTACATACGGTCGTATAGGTATAAAAGTATGGATTATGAAAGGTGAGATTTATGGCAAGCCAGAATTGGTACCTACAGGAGCTCCACAAAAAGGTGGAAAACGCCCTCAAAATAGAAGAAGAAAATAAATAGGAATAAGTAAATAAGTTTAGATATGTTACAGCCTAGAAAAACAAAATTCAGAAAGCAACAAAAAGGCAAAATGAAAGGCAATGCCCAACGTGGTAACCAACTTGCCTTTGGAGCTTTTGGAATTAAATCCTTAGAGGAAACCTGGTTAACAGGTAGGCAAATAGAGGCAGCTCGTCAGGCAATCACTCGTAAGATGAAACGTCAAGGACAGTTGTGGATTAGAGTATTTCCAGATAAACCTTTAACAAAAAAACCTGCAGAGGTTAGAATGGGAAAAGGTAAGGGAGCACCAGAATTATTTGTAGCTCGAGTTTCTCCTGGAAGAATAATTTTTGAATCAGCTGGCGTTAGCTTTGAAGTAGCAAAGGAATCAATGAGACTTGGTGCTCAAAAATTACCTGTTATTACTAAGTTTATCGTTAGAAGAGATTACGTAGAAGAATAAAATTTGTAAATATGAAGAATTCAGAAATCAAAGAATTATCTACAAAAGATATTCAGGAAAAGTTAGAAGACCAGAAGATGGTATTAAATAAGGCCCGTTTGAATCATAGCGTTTCTCCATTGGAAAACCCTAATGTTTTAAGTGCTTATAAAAAAACTATTGCAAGATTAATTACAGAGTTGCGTAAAAGAGAACTTGCAGAAAATAAGTAGAAAAATGGAAAGAAATTTAAGAAAAGAGAGAACAGGTCTTGTGGTTAGTAATAAAATGGACCGATCTATAGTGGTGGAAATTGTTACAAAAAAGAAACACCCTATTTATGGAAAATTTGTAAAGCAAACCAATAAGTTTATGGCTCACGACGAAAACAACGATTGCAACATTGGCGACACTGTTAATATCATGGAAGTTCGTCCTTTGAGCAAGAATAAACGATGGAGATTAGTAGAAATCATAGAAAGAGCTAAGTAGTCATGATACAACAAGAAAGTAGAGTTGGTGTAGCTGATAACAGCGGAGCTAAAGAAGTACTAGTGATAAAAGTATTAGGTGGAACTGGAAGACGTTATGCATCAGTTGGTGATAAGGTTGTAGTTACAGTAAAATCTGCTATCCCTAGTAGTGGAATGAAAAAAGGTACAGTTATTAAAGCAGTTGTAGTACGCACAAGAAAGGAAATCAGAAGAAACGATGGTTCTTATATTCGTTTTGATGATAATGCCGTAGTATTGTTAAACACAGCAGGCGAAATGTCCGGTACTCGTATTTTTGGCCCTGTAGCTAGAGAGTTACGCGAAAAGAGTTTTATGAAGATTGTTTCTCTTGCACCTGAGGTGTTATAAAAATCCAATAGTATGAGTAAAAAAATAAATATAAAGAAAGGTGATACTGTGAAGGTCATATCTGGCGAGTCCAAAGGAAAACAAGGACGCGTTTTAAGAATTGACCATGAAAAAGGTAGAGCCGTTGTGGAAGGTGCCAATCTTATTAAGAAGCACACAAAACCAAATGCTGATAACCCTCAAGGTGGTATAATAGAGCAGGAAGCTGCTATTCATATGTCAAACTTGCTGATTGTTGATGCTAAAGGAAATGCCACAAGAATTGGTAGGAAAATAGATGAAAAAACTGGAAAGTCTATTAGATTTTCAAAAAAATCAGGGGAGGTGATCAAGTAATGTATACACCAAGATTGAGCGAAAAATACGCTAAACAAGTTGCACCTGCTTTAATGAAAGAGTTTGGCTATACAAGCAGTATGCAAATACCCAGAATTGCGAAGATTTCTATAAATCAAGGGCTAGGTGACGCCATCACCGATAAAAAGTTAATTGATTTAGCTATGGAAGAAATGACTTCAATTGCTGGACAAAGAGCAGTATCTACAAAATCAAAGAAGGATATTTCTAATTTCAAATTGAGAAAAGGAATGCCTATTGGTGTTAGAGTGACTCTGAGAAGACAAAATATGTATGAATTTTTAGATCGTTTAATTACGGTTTCTATTCCTCGTATTCGTGACTTCCGTGGTATTAAAGAAAAAGGATTCGATGGTCGTGGAAATTTCACTTTTGGAGTTCCTGAACAACTAATCTTTCCTGAAATTGTGATGGACAAAGTGTCCAAAATCAATGGAATGAATATCACTATAGTAACAACAGCAAAAACTGATAAAGAATGTTATGCTTTGTTAAGAGAGTTCGATTTCCCTTTCAAAAACAGAAAAAACAACTAGGTTATGGCTAAAGAATCAATGAAAGCACGAGAAGTTAAAAGAGCTAAACTCGTTGAAAAGTATGCTAAGAAAAGAGCTGAATTAAGAGCTGCAGGCGATCAAGAAGGTTTGCAAAAACTTCCTAGAAACTCAATGCCTATTCGTATGCACAACCGTTGTCAACTTACAGGAAGACCTAAAGGTTATATGAGACAATTTGGAGTTTCTCGTATCAACTTTCGTGAGATGGCTAGTAATGGTTTGATTCCTGGTATCAAGAAAGCCAGTTGGTAAAATTGTAATACAATAAAAGAGGATAATAATGAATACAGATCCAATTTCAGATTACTTAACAAGGTTAAGAAATGCCATTAGCGCAAATCATAGAATTGTAGAGATTCCTACTTCTAAGATTAAACACGCAATGACAAAAATCCTTTTCGAAAAAGGTTATATTCTCCAGTATAAATTGGAGAATGAAGGTACCATTGATAGTAAAATTAAAATTGCTTTAAAATACCATCCATCTACTAAGATGAGCGCTATTAAGGAATTAAAGCGTATTAGTAAACCTGGTTTAAGGGTTTATAAAAACGCAGATGAATTACCTCGCGTTCTTAATGGTTTAGGTATTGCTGTTATTTCTACTTCTCAAGGTGTAATGACAGATAAAGAATGCAAGAAGCTGAATATCGGTGGTGAAGTTTTATGTTACGTAAGTTAATTAGAGGAGATAAATAGATGTCAAGAATCGGAAAAAACCCCGTAACAATTCCTGCAGGAGTAACTGTAGAAGTTTCTGACAGTAATGTTGTTACTGTAAAAGGTAAATTAGGAGAATTGCAGCAAAAAGTTGATGAAGCTATCACTATGAAAATTGATGATGGAACAATGACTTTTGAAAGAGCAAGCGAATCTAAAGATCATCGTTCATTACATGGTCTTTACAGAACTTTAGTTGCTAACATGGTTCAAGGAGTTTCTGAAGGTTATAAAACTGTTCAGGAATTAATTGGTGTTGGTTATAAAGTTGAAGTTAAAGGTCAAGTATTAGACTTTTTACTCGGATTTTCTCACCATGTTTTCTTTGTTTTACCACCGGAAATTAAAGCTGAAGCAACTGCAGAAAGAGGTAAAGCACCTACTTTAACAATGACTTCTCACGATAAGCAATTGTTAGGACAAGTAGCTGCTAAAGTTAGATCATTACGTAAACCGGAACCTTATAAAGGTAAAGGAATTAAATTCCAAGGTGAAGTATTGAGGAAAAAAGTTGGTAAAACAGCTGCAAAATAGTAATTAATGTACTTGCCTGGTGCTTAGCCAGGATAACTAATGTCTTTAAAAGATGAATGTAAAGAACAGAAAAGAGTATAGAAGACTCAAAATTAAAAGAAAGGTTAGAAAAACCATCAATGGTTCTTCTGATCGCCCAAGAATGAATGTGTTTAGAAGTAATAAACAAATCTATGTCCAAATAATCGATGATTTAAAAGGACATACTATCGTTTCAGCTTCTTCACAAGACGAGAGTATTGCTGGGCAAAAAGTTGCAAAAGTAGAACAAGCTGCTTTGGTTGGTAAGCTTATAGCTGATAAAGCTAAAGAAGCTGGAATTACCGAAGTAGTTTTCGATCGTAATGGATATTTGTATCATGGTCGTGTTAAATCATTGGCTGATGCTGCCAGAAAAGGCGGACTAAAATTATAATCAATTATGGCAAATAAGAATATAAAGAGAGTAAAATCCAGTGAAATCGAATTTAAAGATAGACTGGTTAGCATTCAACGTGTGACTAAGGTTACTAAAGGTGGTAGAACTTTTAGTTTTTCTGCTATTGTTGTAGTTGGAAACGAAAAAGGTGTCGTAGGTTATGGTTTAGGAAAAGCTAATGAAGTTACTTCTGCTATTGCTAAAGGTGTTGATGATGCTAAAAAGCATTTGCTTCGTGTTCCTATATTAAAAGGTACCCTACCTCACGAACAAACTGGAAGATATAGTGGAGCCAGAGTTTTTATTAAACCAGCTGCTCCCGGTACTGGTATTATCGCCGGTGGTGCTATGCGTGCTGTACTGGAGAGTGTTGGTGTTAAAGATGTACTAGCTAAGTCTAAAGGATCATCTAATCCTCACTCGGTTGTAAAAGCAACTATTGATGCATTAACTCAATTGAGGGATGCAAAAACAATCGCTCAGCTCAGAGGAGTTAGTTTGGATACAGTTTTTAACGGATAAAAAATCAAGCCCAATGGAAAAGAAAGTTAGAATTAAACAGGTTAGAAGTAGAATTGGTCGACCTAAAGATCAAAAATTAACCTTGGATGCACTAGGCTTGAAAAAAATGAATCAAGTTAAAGAAGTATCCCTAAGCCCTTCAATGGAAGGCATGATCAATAAAGTGAAGCATTTATTACAAATAGAAGAAATTTAAATTATATAAACATGGATTTAAGTAATTTAAAACCGGCAGAAGGCGCAACCAAAACTAATAAAAGAATTGGTCGTGGTCAAGGTAGTGGTAGAGGTGGAACCTCTACTAGAGGTCATAAAGGAGCAAAATCTCGCTCTGGTTACAAAAGAAAAAGAGGATTCGAAGGTGGTCAAATGCCTTTGTTCAGAAGAGTTCCTAAGTTTGGATTCAAGAATATTAACAGAAAAGAATATCATGGTGTTAATGTAGATGCTTTGCAAATGCTAGCAGAAACAAAGAATATCTTGGTTATTACTCCTGAAATTCTTGTTGAAAACGGATTGGCTCAGAAAAATGATAGAGTAAAAATTCTAGGTAATGGTGAATTAAAAGCCAAAATAGAAGTAAGTGCTCACGGTTTTTCTAAAACAGCAATTGAATTAATTGAAGCTCAAGGTGGTACTACTACTACCATTTAAAACTCTTTTACATGAAAAAACTAATCGAAACTATTAGAAATATCTTTAAAATAGAGGATCTTCGTAAGAGGATTCTCTACACTATTGGTGTTATTCTGATATATAGACTGGGTTCCTATGTGGTTCTTCCAGGTGTTGACCCAACTCAGTTGGCAGCTTTGAAGAATCAAACAGATGGAGGTTTATTAGGTTTATTAAATATGTTCTCAGGGGGTGCGTTTTCTAATGCATCTATTTTTGCCTTGGGTATTATGCCTTATATCTCTGCATCTATTGTAATTCAGCTACTCGGAATGGCAATCCCATATTTTCAAAAATTACAGAAAGAGGGTGAAAGTGGTCGAAATAAAATCAATCAAATTACTCGTTGGTTAACTGTTGCTATTACTGCTTTTCAAGCTCCAGCATACATCACCAACTTAATTTCTCAGCTTCCTCCTCAAGCAATATCACCATTTGATCCCAATATCACATCACCAACTACTTTTTTCTGGATTTCCAGTATATTAATTTTAGTAGCCGGTACTTTGTTTGTGATGTGGCTAGGTGAAAGAATTACCGAAAAAGGTATCGGAAACGGTATCTCTTTAATCATCATGATTGGTATTATTGCTCGTCTTCCATTTGCTCTTTTTAGTGAATTTATTTCTCGTATGGAGCAGCAAGGTGGTGGATTAGTTTATTTCGTAATAGAAATAGCTGTCTTGGTTTTTGTTATTCTTTTAACTATTCTCTTGGTTCAAGGAACTCGAAGAATTCCTGTTCAATATGCTAAAAGAATTGTTGGAAACAAACAATACGGTGGAGTACGTCAGTATATTCCTTTAAAAGTGAATGCTGCTGGAGTAATGCCTATCATCTTTGCTCAAGCAATTATGTTTTTGCCAATTACTTTCGCTGGATTCTCTGAATCTGAAACAATGAGCGCTTTTGCTGCTGCATTTTCTGATATGAACGGTTTCTGGTAT
>Ga0256826_1001881_pt1 | contig 13012 bp, 11 predicted proteins | sample CV79metaG_FD_185975 | JGI IMG/M metagenome (GOLD analysis project Ga0256826, IMG submission 185975) | Hydrothermal vent microbial communities from East Pacific Rise, Pacific Ocean - CV79 | ecosystem: Environmental > Aquatic > Marine > Hydrothermal vents | place: Pacific Ocean: East Pacific Rise...
GTGCCTGTTGTAAAAGTAAAAGAGAATCTTTATGTTAGTGAGCTATACCATGGTCCAACTCGTGCCTTTAAAGATATGGCATTACAACCTTTTGGAATAGTACTCTCTTCAATAGCACAAAAATTAGATGAAAACTATCTTATTTTAGCGGCTACAAGTGGGGACACTGGTCCAGCAGCCTTAGAGACATTTAAAAACCGTGCAAATGTTCAAGTTGCTTGTCTTTACCCTGATGGTGGAACATCTGATGTTCAGCGCCTACAGATGGTTACAGAAGATGCACAAAACTTAAAAGTTATTGGTATTCATGGTGTTTTTGATGATGCACAAAATGCTCTTAAGCACCTTTTAGCATCAGATAGTTTTAAAGCGGCATTAAAAGCTAAAAATGTATCTCTTTCAGCTGCAAACTCTGTAAACTTTGGACGTATAATCTTCCAAATTATATACCATATCCATTCTTACCTCGAGTTAGTTCGTCAAGATGCTATCACTTTAGGTGAAAAAGTTTACCTTAATGTTCCATCTGGAAATTTTGGGAATGCTCTTGGTGGTTACTATGCATCGAAAATGTGTGTTCCAGTTGAGAAAATCATTATCTCTTCAAATGAGAACAATGTTTTAACTAAGCTTATAAAAAATGGTAAGTATGATCTACGAGATTGTGATGTTGTTGGAACTACATCTCCAGCAATGGATATCTTAAAATCTTCAAATATTGAACGTATTTTATTTGATATGTTTGGCTTTGCTAGAACAAGAGAACTCATGGAAAATCTTGAATCTCAAAACTTTTATGAGCTAACTTCAGATGAGTTAGCTACACTTCAAACTTGTTTCGATGCAGACTTTTGTAATGGTGATGAAGGTAAAGTTTATATCAAAGATACATTTGAAAATGATGGCTATTTAATGGATCCACATACTGCAACTTGTATGAAATCTTATGAGACTTGTTCCAATCCTGCTATAAAAACTATAGCTTATTCAACAGCAGAGTGGACAAAATTTTCTCCTGTGATTGCAAATGCTCTTTCTGGTGAAGTTGATGCACACGATATTGATGCACTAGAATCAATCAGTAAAACAGCATCTTTAGAGATACCAGAAATGATTAAAGGGTTATTCTCAAAAGAAGTAACTCAAAGTACTATTATTGATAAAGAAGATATTGAAAAAGAGATACTAAAGTTTTTATAACCTTTAGAGCTCTAAGGCTTTTTGATAAGCTTTTTCAATAGCCTTCATACAAGAGGCTCTAACATTTCCATCTTCTAGTGCTCCATATCCAGCAGCAGTAGTTCCTCCAGGGCTCATAACACCATCTTTAAGTAGTGCAGGGTGAACCTCTTGGATTAACTCTCCAAAACCACCAAATAGACCACGCATAATAGCCATAGCATCATCACGTTTTAGTCCTTGTTTTACAGCACCATCTGCTAATGCTTCAGCCATTAATGCTAAGTAGGCTGGACCACTTCCTGCAAGTGCAGTAGCGATATCTATCTCTTTTTCACTTCCTAGCCAACGAGTAGAGCCTATAGCTCCTAAAAGTTCTTCAGCCTCATCTTTAAACTCTAAATCTCCAGTAAGTGTTGTCATAGATTTTTGAACACTTGCAGCAAGATTTGGCATAGTTCTAACAACTGCTTTTGTATTAAAAGACTCTTTGAGTTTAGCAAGAGAAGTTCCTGCTAAAACAGAGTAAAGAACTCTAGCTACTCCTGTTAGTTTACTACCTACCTCTTGAGTATTGGCGGGTTTAACACACAGTATAATTGTTTTATCTGTTATATCGAAATTATCTAAAAGATATTTTTCACAATTAACTTCTAACTTACTTTCAAACTGAGTTAATTTTTCAATACTGCGACCAACAACTTCTATCTTATAGTTCTCTTTTAAACCCTCAGCAATACTAAGTGCCATATTTCCATTTCCGATAAAAGTGATACTCTTCATTAGTAGTCCTAAATTATTTTTACGTTATTATAGCATTAATATAAAAAGGCAACTTAATGGAACAATTTTTAGATGAAGCAAAATCTGCTAGTAGAGTTTTAAATACTTTAAGTGGTAGTGAAAAAAATAGAATTTTAAAAGAGATGGCGAGTGCTTTAAGAGATAATACTCATCATTTAGAGCAAGAAAATGCTAAAGATATGCTAGATGGAAAAAATAACAACTTAACATCTGCATTAATGGATAGACTTTTTTTAGATGAAAGTCGTATCAATTCGATGGCTGTTGCAATAGAAGAGATAGCAGCACTTAAAGAGCCTGTAGGTAGAGTGCTAGATGGTTGGGTAACAGAAGATGGCCTGAAAATTGAAAAGGTAAGTATACCTATTGGTGTTATCGGAATTATATATGAGTCACGTCCGAATGTTACTTCAGATACAGCGGCTTTATGTTTTAAAAGCTCAAATGTCTGCGTTTTAAAAGGTGGAAAAGAGGCTGAAAAGTCAAATCGTGCAATAGCAAAAATACTTCAAGATGTTCTTGAAAAAAATAATCTTCCTCGTGCACTTATCTCTCTTATACCAGACTCTTCTCGTGAAGGAGTAAATAAACTTATTAAAATGGATAAGTATGTTGACCTTATTATTCCTCGTGGTGGAGCAGGGCTTATAAAGCATGTGAGTCAAAACGCAACTGTAAGTGTTGTTAAGCATGATAAAGGACAGTGTCACACATATATTGATAAAGATGCTAAAGTTGATGATGCAATTGCAATTGCAATAAATGCAAAAGTACAACGCCCAGGAGTTTGTAACTCTATGGAAACACTTTTAGTTGATGAAGCAATAGCTAAAGAGACTTTACCACTTTTAAAGCTTGCTTTTGATGAAGCACATACAGAGTTAAAAGGATGCTTAAATACACAGAGTATTATTGATGTTGGTGATGTGACAGAAGAAGATTTTGACACAGAGTATCTTGCAAATATTTTAAATATTAAAGTTGTTAAAGGTGTGCAAGGGGCTATTGAACATATAGTGAAGTTTGGTTCTGGTCACTCAGAAGCAATTATTACTCAAAATATAACAAGTGCAGAAGTGTTTTTGAATGCCATTGATGCTGCAGCTGTATATGTAAATGCTAGTACTCGTTTTACTGATGGTGGAGCTTTTGGATTTGGTGCTGAGGTAGGTATATCTACAAATAAACTTCATGCACGTGGTCCTATGGGTATAGAAGGCCTTACTACTTATAAATTTAAAATTTATGGTAATGGACAGGTACGTTAATGCAAAATATTGATGAATTAAAAAAGATAAGTTTTTTTGAAAATTTAGAAGAGAAAGAGCTTCTTGTTTTAGCTTCATTTTCAAGAAAAAGAGAATTCTCTAAGGGTGAGATTCTTTTTTATGAAAAAGATAAACCCAAGTATCTTACACTTTTATGTACTGGAGTCCTAAAAGTATATAAAACAGATTTGAAAAATAATGAGATTGTTCTCCATAGATTTATTGAAGGAGACTTAGTTGCTGAAGTGGCAGTTTTTGAAGGGATGCTTTATCCTGCTTCTGCTATTTTTGAGCATGATGGAAGTGTTTTAGAAATAGATTTTGAAAAGTTTAAAACTACTTTTCTATCAAATCCAGAAGTTTCATTTGGTTTTTTTAAATCTTTATCTAGAAAAATAAAATATTTAGAGAGTGTAATTGCTCTTAATATTGTTTTAGACTCAACTGCTCGTACAGCAAAATATATCTGTGAAACAGAAAATGCACTAGAGATGAAAAATAATCAACTTGCACAGTATTTACATATGACACCAGAGACTCTTTCTCGTATACTTAAAAAGTTTACTAAATTAGGTTTTATAGAGAAAAAATCGCAAAACTATAAGATAATAAATATGGAAGGATTAAAAATTCTTTTTGAATGATAGTTTATTATTGATATAAGTCAATTATTGTTTTGATAATCTTTATTATAATTCAAGATAATTACAATTTAAGGATAAATTATGCCAAACATTCCAAGTGAAGCTGTTAAGATAGAAGTTAATGGAGCAACAGTAGATTTTTTTGAATTAGCAAAAGATGGACAGAGTACTTACTACTTTGATACATCAGCAGAAGGACCACCACATCCAATGGTAAATGCTATGAGTGGTCTTAAACTTATAAAAGGAACTAAGAACACTCTTGTGATGATAAATCATAAGGCTCCTGGTGGACTTTTCGCTAAATTAGAAGATGATGTGTCTCATCTTGTACAAGATCTTGATGGTGGACTTGTTAAAGTTGTTTTCTCAAGTGTATCAGGTAGTGGTACAGATTCAGACCTTTCTCAAACTTCTTGTGGCGGTTAAAGAATAATTAATGTTTTCAATTTCTCAAGACTTTGCACCACCTTTTAAACTTATAGCACCATTTTTTATAATTGGTGCTTTTTTCTATCTCTTTTCATCAATATTACTTTTTTCATTTAGTGTAGAAGATCTTTTTTTCTTAAATCCTAAAGTTATAAGCTTTGTTCATCTTTTTTTACTTGGTTTTATAATGATGGTTATCTTTGGTGCGATGGCTCAACTAGTCCCTGTTGTACTTGAAGTAGGACATTTTGGTGTTGAACTTTTTTATGCTATTTGGCCTCTTTTATTAATTGGTACACTTATGATGGTTGGTGGATTTTTATATTCAGCACAACTCCTTCCTTATGGCGGTACAGTTGTTTTAACTTCAATGATGATTTTTGTAGTAGAAATATTTTTAACAATTAAAAAAGTTAAAAAATTAAATATAGTGATGACAAGTGTACTTTTATCCAATACATTTTTATTTTTTGGAATAATTTTTGGCTTAGTAATGGCTCTTGCTTATGCTGGAACAATAAATATAGACATAACATCTCTACTTAAAGCACATGTCTATTTAGTTATTGGAGGTTATATAAGTATAACACTTATGGGACTTTCTGTTGTTCTTATTCCTATGTTTGGACTATCTCATGGCTTTTCTTTAAAAGCATTGGAAATATCTCTATATACTATGAGTATAGCTGTGATTAGTGTTGTCTTATCCTCACTAATTGATATTAAATTTTTTGAGTATATCGGATACTTTTTATCACTTATATCTCTTTTTAGTTACTTCTATCAAGTTTATAGAATTTACTCAACAAGAGCTAGAAAAGAGAATGATATATATGCAGTTTCATTAATGTACTCATATATATCTTTAATGGTCTCTTTAGGACTTGGTATAGCCTATCTTTTTACTTCATATGAACCACTCCTATTAACAACAGGTTGGTTAATATTTTTTGGTTTTTTTGGCTTTGCCATTACAGGGCATCTGTATAAAATCATTCCATTTTTAGTGTGGTTTGAGAGATTTTCACCACTTGTTGGAAAACAAAAAGTTCCAATGCTTGTAGACATGGTGCCATATAAAAGTACTCAAGCTCAGTTTATATTTACTGGAGTTGGAGTTATTTTAGTAGCACTAGCAATACTGTTTCAAAATACACAACTTATAAATGCAGGTGCATCGTTTTTGGTAGTAGGTGCTCTTGCTTTCATAAGAAGTGTATTTTATATGATAAATTTTAAATAAGGAATAATAATATGAGTATGTATACAAAAGAGGAACTATTTTTAGCGATTTCAACAGTAATTGATCCGGAAGTTGGGTTTAACCTTGTTGAAATGGGACTAATATATGATGCAGAGTCAGATGATGAAGGAAATGTAAAAGTTACTATGACACTTTCAACAAAAGCTTGTCCTTTACACCAGATGATAGTTCAGTGGGTAAAAGAATCTGTAGAAAAAATGGCAAATATTGCAGATGTAGATGTAGAAGTAGTTTGGGAGCCAGTGTGGAATATAACAATGGCAGATGATAATGTTAAAAAGGCATTAGGCGCATAAATTTAAGCTATTTCTAGGTTGTAATTCACTAAAATGAATATATAACAATAACTGGAGATAGCTTATGGATATGAAATTACTTTATGAGTACACGAAAGAGTTATCAGTTCTATATGTAGAAGATGATGCTGGTTTAAGAGAGACAACGGCGGAGTTGTTTTCTAATTATTTTGCTCATCTTGAGACTGCTGATGATGGTTTAACTGCATTAAATATATACAATAGAAATCCAGAAAAATTTGATTTAGTGATTAGTGATATATCGATGCCGAATCTTGATGGTATAGATATGAGTATAGAGATCTTAAAAACAAATAGTGAAATGCCAATAATTTTCATATCTGCACATAATGAAGTTGAGTATCTTCAGCGTGCAATTGAAATAGGTGTTTATAGTTTTATTACAAAACCTATTGCAAATCAAAAATTATATAATGCAATCTATAGAGCTTCTCAGTCTATTAGCGATAGAAAATTTGTTATGAGTCATCTTGATTTAATAGAACGATTAAACCTTGAACTAGAAGAAAAAAATAGTAAACTTCATGCTCAAAATAAAGAGTTGGAAAAATCATTAAGAATGCTTGATACAATGGTCTCAAAAGAGCAGATATCAGATAACAGTACTTGTAGTTTAAATAATGATGAAGACATAGATGATGCACTTGAGATGCAGATTCAACAACTTGTAAATGAAGATTTACATGAACTTAGAGAACTTCATACTGAAATAGATATGGCAGTAATTGAAATTATAAATACACGTGAAGTTTCAGAATACTCACTCTCAACTATAGTAAGTTGTTTTAATAGATATTCATCGGCACTCTCTTTTTATACTTTTTTTAATAAACTAGGTCATTCTATGAAAAGTTTTACATCAACAATGGATTCTCAACCTCTTCCTAATGATAAAGAACAAGTAGAACATATTTTTATGCTTTTAGAAAGTTTTTTATATGTTCTAAAAAAATGGCAAAATGAGATAGAAGTTGGAAATTTAGAAATGATAAACTTTTTTGATGCTTCTATCATTAACGATATGGAAACAATTGCAAGTCTTTGGGTAAAGAGTGATGATACAGAAGAGGACTTTGGAGATATGGAGTTCTTCTAAGACTCTGTAAATTCTTTTATATCTTTTAAAAGTTCTTCTAAATGAACTTGATACTGTTCTAGGAGTATCAGATAACTTTTCTCTTCTGTATCCCTAAGTGCATCTTTTAAATCATTAGCAATTTTAGTTAGAGGATCTGCTCCAATATTTGCACTAACTCCAATTATATCAAGAAGTAATTTATCAGCTGCATTTAATCTGTTTTCTTTTAATAATTCATGGATTGTTACTGCTGAGTCTGCATATGTCTGTACAAACTCATGAAGGATTTCAAGATAAAAATGTTCATCCCCTCCACAGATAGCGAGACCTTTATCTCCATTTAGCTCTTTAGTCATCACAACCTCTATATAATCACTTTCATTATTAGATTGTTCACCACTATATGCATACAAAATTTCATAGAGAGATTCCATTCTTAATGGCTTTTCAAGATGTTCAGCCATACCTGATTCTCTCATTTTTCTAACATCATCAGCAGCCGTATCACCACTTAATGCAACAACAACAATATGATCATATTTAGGATTTTTTCTTATCTGTTTAGTTGCTTCAAACCCATCTACATGTGGCATATGTGCATCCATAAGAACCATTAAAAAATCATCATCTTTTGCTAAAATATCAAGAGCCTCTTGACCATCATTAGCTATTTTTATCTCAATCCCACTACCAGCTAAAAGACCAGTAAGTACTTTTTGATTTATCAAGTTGTCTTCTGCAACTAAAATTCTTTTTCCAGTAAATTCTACAAAATGCTGTTTAGTGATTTTACCATGTTGTGGTATTTCACGCTTTTTTATAGTTTTCTTTGTCTCTGTTTGATCTTTAGTATTCTCTTGAGTTTTTTGTATACCAAAATCTCCTTCTTCGGAGCCACTTAATTTTTCTATATCATCTATTTCACTACTTGCTTCTTCAATAATCTCTTCATCATAGGGGTCAACTATACTAGTAACTTCTTGTTCTTCTATCTCTTGGAGTATATTTTCTTTCTTTTTATCTTGTTTAGGAGTTTTCTTTTTCATTAAAGTATATATTATTAGTAAGACTGTAATTGTTATAAGGGCGATAATTTCGTTTTGATACTCTAAAAACATACTAAATCCTATTTTTTTTCTTTATCATACAGTATAAAGATTTAAATTTTACAAAAGTTCTGTATAATTTTATTAAAATAGTTATAAAGGTCTAATGTGCAAAATATTCCACACATCCCAGTTCTATATCGTGAGGTCATTGAAACTTTTGAAAATATTGAAAGTGGAATAATAATAGATTGTACTATGGGGTATGGTGGACACTCGTCTATGATACTTGAAGCAAATCCAAATATAAAACTTATAGCAATAGACCAAGATCAAACTGCTATAGATTTTTCAACAAAAAGATTGGCTGAGTTTGGAGATAGAGTAGAGATAAGAAAGGGACGTTTTTCATCTGTTATCAAAGATATATTGCAGGATGTAAACGCAGCTGATATAAAAGGAATACTTGCAGATATTGGTGTTTCATCTCTTCAACTTGATCAAAAAGACAGAGGTTTTTCATATGAGAGTGAGAATCTTGATATGCGAATGGATAAAAACGCAGCCCTTAGTGCTGTTGATGTAGTTAATGAGTACTCTCTTAAAGAGCTAGAGCATATTTTACTTGAGTATGGTGAGTTAAGAAACTATAAAAAAATAGCAAATGAGATAGTTCAAAACCGCCCCTTTAGTTCTGCAAAAGAGTTGAGTGAAAAGTTAAAACAGCATATGCCAAGAGGAAAAAAAATACATCCTGCAACACTTCTGATGCAAGCAATTCGTATAGAGGTAAATGATGAATTAGGTGAGCTCAATTCACTTCTCTCAAGTATACAAAACGCAGGCTTAGTAGAGGCAAAGGTAGCTATTATATCTTTTCATTCTCTTGAAGATCGTATTGTTAAAAAAGCTTTTAGCAAATTTTCTAAGTCGTGTATATGTCCAAGTGAAGCTTTTAGATGTGAGTGTGGAAATAATCATGCTTTAGGAAAAATTATAACAAGAAAACCCATTATGGCAAAAGATGACGAGTTAAAAGAAAATACAAGAAGTAGAAGTGCTAAAATGAGAATATTTCAGATGGATTTGCATGAGTGATAAAAATGAACTCTTAGATGAGTTAGATGTAATAATCGCACCAAAACGCACACTTGATATAACATACTATCTTTATATGATTTTAGTTTTAAGCTTTATTGGTATGTTTGCCTTTCCTAAAGTTTATATCACACAACAGATTTACTTTAAAAGTAGGGATATTTCTAAACTAAAAATTGAGTATGATACTTTAAAAGAAGAAAATAAAATTATTAATGCATCAGTAGAGTCTATAAAATTTAAAAACCAAATACTTGATACTCTATTTTAGGAAAACAACTTGATTCGTAAATTTATAAGCTTTGCTATTGAAAAACCACTTCTTAATCATATTTTACTAATATTTATACTTATGCTCTCTATTTTTGCTTATATAAATATACCAAAAGAGATATTTCCTCCAACACAGATGGATAAAATCACTATAACTGGTGGATATATTGGTACATCTGCGGATGTCTTGGATAAAATGGTTGTTCAGAGTATAGAAGATGACCTTCAAAATATAGATGAATTAGAAGAGATAATAACCAGCATAAAAAATGGTTCGTTTAGTATAAAGTCAGATATCAAAGCTGGATCTGATAATATAAATGTCCTTAATGATGTAAAAGATGTCATAAGTGGTATAAAAAAAGATCTACCAGCAGATATGAGTGAACCAATAGCAAAGATAAAGACACATGCTTTTCCTCTTGTTCTTATCGCTTTATCTGGAAATGTAGATAAAAAAGTACTTCTAAAACATGCAAATGCTCTTAAAAGTGACTTGAGTAAGTTTAAAGAGTTAAGTGACCTTACAATTCGTGGTGACGCGGATGAAGAGTTAGATATAAAACTTAATAATGAAAAAATCAAAGCCTATGGCTTACAACCATCTCTTGTTATAGCTGCTTTAAAAAATATTAGCTCTATATTTCCTGTTGGTACCATTAAAGAAAAAGCACATCATCTCTATATTTCTACATATAATGGTGAAAAAAATAGAGAGGATATTGAAAATACCATTATCGGTGTTGGGGGATATAAATTACGAATTGGTGATATCGCTGATATATCATTTAAGCTTAGTGATGAGGTGGAACTCTCTCACTACAATGGTGTTAGAAATGTATCTTTAAATATTACAAAAAGTAAAAATGGAAATGCTATAGCATTAGTTCGAGAGATAAGGGAAGTTTTAAAAGAGCATAAACGTCAAAATCCAGAGTTAGATTATAGTATATATACGGATACTTCTGTGTGGATTAAAAATCGTTTAAATACTGTTTTTTCAAATATAGTCTTTGGTCTAATATTAGTCTTTTTAGCAATGTTGATTTTTATAAATAGAGGAATTGCAGTAGTTGTTGCAGTTGGTATACCTGTTAGCTTTATGATTGGGCTTATCACTACAAATATAATGGGTGATAGTATGAATATGCTATCTCTCTTAGGTGCACTAATTGCATTAGGAATGCTTGTAGATGAAGCAATCGTTGTCGCAGAAAATATTTATAGACATTTAGAAGAAGGAATGGATAGAAAAGAGGCAGTTATCACGGGTGCTACTGAGATGTTTCCTGCTGTTTTAACTGCAACACTTACAACAGTTTTCGCTTTTTTACCAATGCTTTTAATGACAGGTGACATGGGAATGTTTATTAAAATTATTCCAATAATGATAACAGTTTTACTTTTATCTTCCCTCTTTGAAGCATTTTATTTTTTACCACTTCATGCTTATGACTTTTTAAAAGTATCAAATAAGGAGAGTTTTACCAAAAGGTTTTGGGCTAAAATGTATACACTTTATAGCTCAATATTGCACTTTTTGTTTAAAAGGCGTTATATATCTTTAATTGTGATTATTGGTACCATCCTTTCACTAACCTTTGTGATGGTAAAAAACTCTAAGTTTCAACTCTTTCCTGATTTTGATACTACACAAGTTTATGTATATGGTAAAGTTGACATAAATAATGAATTAGAAGATACTGAAAAGATAGTAACAAATTTAGAAAATATTCTTATGGAAAAACTAGATAAAGATAATATTTCCTCCATAACTTCTGTTATAGGGTTCAAAATGGATTCTAAAAATAGAGCAGAACTTGGTGAAAATATGTTTCATATTTTTATTGATTTAAATGAGCATGTGCCAGTGAACTTTTTTGATAAATTCATTGCTCCTATTCTTTCAGTTGAACATAGTGTTGAAAATAAAATACGAAAAGATGATGCTAAAGTAATTGCAAAGAAGATAAAAGAGTATATAAAAGATATGTATCTTTTAAAAGATGATAAAGATACTCTTGTTTTTGAAGAGTTAGTTGTCAAAGTACCAGGTGCTGGAGTTGTTGCTAATGATATAGAGTTATCTCTAAGTAGTAAGCAAAATGCAGATGTTATTCCATCCTTAACATATCTTCAAGATGAATTAGCAAAGATTGATGGAGTATTTAATATTTCAGATGATGCTGATCTTGGTGAAAGAGAATTAAAACTCAGAGTAAATAGATATGGACAGGAGTTAGGGTTTAATGAAGAACTAATTTCTGCTGAGTTACGTGCTTATTATCTAAAAGGTGAGTATGGAAAACTTTTCAATTCAAATGGTTTGATACGAATCAAACTTCAAAGTAATATAAATAAAGATATAGACTCTATAAATAATATAGAACTTCAAGTTCCATCTACACAACAGTTTGTTGTGTTAAAAGATATTTGTGAGTTTGTGTATGTTCAAAGCTTTGTGACTCTTAAAAAAGAGGATGGCACTCGAATACGAAGTCTTTATGCTTCTTTAGATAAAGATATCATAACATCATCAGAAGTAATGAAAAAAATGCAAGATGCATTTAATAAAGTAAAGTCTAGTGGAATAAAATTAGAGATAAAAGGTGAAGAGAAAGAGAACAATAAAAATAAAAGAGAGATGATGCAGTCCGGAGTTATTGCTATATTTTTAATTTTTATTACTCTTGTTTGGCTTTTTGATTCTATTAAAAAACCATTAATTATTATTAGTACTATTCCTCTTGTTTTACTAGGTGTGTATGTTGGTCATTGGATAATGGACCTGAATATGACAATGCTTGGTATGATAGGTATAGTTGGGTTAGCAGGTGTTGTTGTAAATGACGGACTTATAATGGTAGACTTTATAAAAAAAGCAAAAGATACAGAAGAGTTAATGAGTAGAGCAAAGACAAGGCTTCGTCCAATTCTTTTAACATCTTTAACAACTGTTTTAGGACTTTTAACACTCATCTTTTTTGCTTCAGGGCAAGCGATGATTCTCCAACCTATGGCAGTCTCTTTAGGCTTTGGAATTGCATGGGCAACAGTTTTAAATCTTCTATATGTACCCTTAATGTACTCAGTAGTTTATAAAATAAACCCTCCAAAGGAAAATGAAAATTAATTTCTAATCACTACGATGCTATAAAACAAGTGATATTTATTTTCTTTTTCCTCAAGATGCAGATGAATTTGAAAAAGCATTTGTGGAGGACCCGCTTACTTTAACCAAAATAGAGGAGCACCTCAAATGGTAGGACACCATGCACCCTTTGCTATTGATGCGAAGGCAAGAGAAAAATGGCTAAAACTTTACAAACCTTTAATTTAGAGCTGAAAAACGCAGGTATCACGGAGACTTCTCTCTACTCATTTTGGGGATATTTAAATATATTTTCAATATGCATGATAAATACTCCATAATTTTTACTTAGTAAGGAGTATCTAAGCAATTGGCATGTATAATTTCGACCTACAAAGCACTAGCTTGTTTTGATTTAGTGGGTCTTTAGCTCAGTTGGTTAGAGCCCTCCGCTCATAACGGAGTGGTCATGTGTTCGAGTGACTAAGTCACTGAACTCTGACACTTCCGTTAATACG
>Ga0256826_1001882_pt1 | contig 13002 bp, 13 predicted proteins | sample CV79metaG_FD_185975 | JGI IMG/M metagenome (GOLD analysis project Ga0256826, IMG submission 185975) | Hydrothermal vent microbial communities from East Pacific Rise, Pacific Ocean - CV79 | ecosystem: Environmental > Aquatic > Marine > Hydrothermal vents | place: Pacific Ocean: East Pacific Rise...
ATTTTGGTAGGTGAAAGTTAGTAAGTAGATGATTTACTCTACTTGGTTTATTTTGAGGGTGAAGAAAAAGATTTGCTTCTCCACTCTGAACTTTGCCATGTTTGTCATAAAACTCTACAGTTCTTGTAGAAGTAGTTCCTATGCAGAGTATTGGCGTTTGGGAGTCTAATATCTCTTTTGCTTTATCTGAAATAGCATAGTACTCTGAGTGCATGGGATGTTGAGTGATAACATCAGCATCAACTGGTTTAAAAGTTCCACTTCCAACATGCAGAGTGACATAGGCATGTTGGAAATTTTGGCAGACTCTTTTATGCTGTTCATCTGTGAAGTGTAGAGAGGCAGTTGGTGCAGCTACTGCTCCCTCTTCTCGTGCAAAAACACTTTGGTACTCAGAAGCATCCTCTTCACTATCTTCTCTTTGGATATATGGAGGAAGAGGAATGTGTCCTATCTTCTCTATAATAGGGAGGATTTCTTCGAAGCGTAGTTTCTCTTTGAGTTCCCATACAGGAGCTTGAGAGTTAGAAGTGTCGGAAGCTTTTAAAGTTTTAGAACTAAAAAAGTTTACAATTCTACTTCCATCATCATTTAACGCTATTACCTTAGCAACTAAATTTTCATCAAACGCTATTTCAGTTGCAAGCTTAACTTTTCCTCTGATATATACATTTATATCATTGGCGTTTAGCGCACGGTTTATGAGTAATTCTATTTTTCCTCCACTAGGTTTAAAACCAAAAAGTCTAGCTTTTATAACCTTAGTATCATTAAAAATAAGCGCACAATCTTTAGGAATATATTTTTCAAAATCGTAATAGTAAGTATGAGTTATAGTATCTGTAGCTCTATTATAAACAAGAAGTTTTGCATGGTCTCGAGGTGAAGCTGGATGTGTAGCTATGAGCTTCTCTGGAAGAGTAAAGTCATAGCTTGAAGTGAGTAGTTCTTTTTCTAGCATATTATTTTTGAGTTAGTTTTTCCATATCTGAAACTAACTCCTCTTCATCGTCCTCGTCTTCGTCATCTTCTGCAGGGTTGACCATTTTTACAATAATAATAGAAAATCCATAAAGGATGATCAGTGGACCAGCCATCAATAGTTGAGTAAGAACATCAGGAGGTGTTAAAAGTGCTGCAACGATAAAGATAATAACAATAGCATATTTAAAAAATGCCATCATCTGTTTGTCATTTACTAAACCTAAAAGAGCTAAAAAGTAAGCAAATACTGGAAGTTGAAAAGCTAAACCAAAACCAAACATAATTTTCGTAAAAAAGCCTACATAATCTTCAATATTTATAAGAGGGGTAAACTTAAAACTACCAAATGTTATAAGGAAATCAAAGCCAAAAGGTGTTACCACATAGTAGGCAAATAGTACACCTATGATAAACATAGTTGTTCCACCTAGTACAAAAGGGATAACCATTTTTTTCTCATTTGCATAAAGACCGGGTGCTATAAACGCCCAAATTTGAGAAAGGATAATAGGAAGTGCACCTACAATTGCAGCAAAAAATGAAACCTTAAGTGCTACAAAAAAAGCTCCTCCAACTTGAGAAGTTGTAATCATCCCATCTGCTGCATGAACAGACTTTTTACCAACTTCGATAAGTGCGGCATTAAGAGGTTCGACCATCCAGTTTAAAATAGGTTCATGGAAAAAAAACATTACAAAAAACATAACTATCAAACTTCCAAGTGAAATGGCAAGTCTTTTTCTTAGCTCAACTAAGTGAGGTCTTAACTCATCAAACATTTTCTACCTCTGCATAAGAATCTTTTTTCTTTTTAAATGTTACTTTTTCTTGCTCTTTTGGTGTGGACTCTTTAGTCGTGTTTATTTCATCATCACTGAGGATAGAATCATTAAGATTAGCAAATTGTGCTTTAACATCAACGGATGACTTCACATCTTCAAGTTGGGCTTTGTAAGCAAGTGCTTCTTTTTTTATGTCACTTACATTCATCTCTTCTTCAAGTGTATCTTTTACATTTCCTATTGCATTTTTAGCACTTCTAAAAAATTTAGCAATGTCAACCATAGCAGCAGGAAGTTTATCTGGACCTAAAAATAGGACAGCGATAATAGCAATAATAAGTATCTCGGTAAATCCCATACCAAACATAGCAAGCCTTCATATTTATTTATTTAATTTGTCGTGATTTTATCTAAAGAATGATTAAGATGTTATAAATAGAACTATCTCATCTGCTAAAAGATAGTCATTATTGTAAAATATAGCATCTTTAAGTCTTAGTTTTTTCTCTTCTACAAGTAAATATGCTTGTTTAAGTTCATCAGCATTTAAAAGTATCTCTTTGACACCTATACATGATCGCCAACCAAGAAAAAGTTTTTCTATTTTTTTATCTTCAATATCAAGCTCTTCAGTTCGGATATCTAAAGGGTTTTGAATATACTCTTCGATAATAGGATTTGGATAGTAGCGTTTAAGCTGGCGTTTACCAACTGCTCCCGCACCAACACCCATGTAGTCTTTATAGAGCCAGTAGCCTTTATTGTGGGCAGACTGGTATTCTCCAAAGTTACTAATCTCATACTGAGAGAAGCCATTTTTTTCTATAGTCTTAAAAATCCATGATGTAAGTTCTAACTGTTCAGAACTCATCTGTGGTTTTGATTCAAAAACTGTACCTTCCTCTATAGTCAGAGCATAAGCACTTATATGATTTATAGGGAGGCTAAACGCTAGTTGAATATCTTTTGAAAGTAACTCTTTTGTATCTCCAAGCGTTGCATAAATAATATCAAGTGATAGATTTTTATAACCTATTTTTTTTGCATTGTTAATGGCATCTATCGCCATTTGTGGTGAATGTGCACGGTTAAGAAGTTTGAGCTTTTTTTCATTAAAACTTTGAACGCCAAAACTAATACGATTTACACCTAAATGTTTCATCCCTTCTAGCCACTCATATGTAGCACTGTTAGGGTTCGCTTCACTTGTAATTTCAATTTCTTCTCTCATATAAGGTTTTAAAAGTGAAAATATAGGAGCATAAAGTATAGGGGAGACCGTAGAAGGTGTTCCCCCTCCTATGAAAATAGTTTCTAATGAATTTTCTGTAGCTTGAAATCTTTGTAACTCATGTTCAAGTTGAACTTTGAGAGCTTTCATATACTCCTCTTTGAGATGAAATTTATCTACATAGGAGTTAAAAGCACAGTATGAGCATTTAGAGTCGCAAAATGGGATGTGAATATATAATAGCATAGGCGAAGTATAGCTTAATTTCTCTCTTAATATATAATGGAATTAGCTAACTTTAATAGCATCTTTAGTATAATCGCGTCAATTATAATAGAGGCATATATATGAGCATAAAACCAGAATATCGTCCAAATGTGGCGATGATTATTGTTTCTTCTGACTACCCAACTACAAAAGAGATTTTTATTGCACAACGTAATGATCTAGTTGACATATGGCAATTTCCTCAAGGTGGAATAGACAAGGGTGAAGAGGTCAAAGAAGCACTTTTTCGTGAAATGGAAGAAGAAATAGGTACTGCAGATGCAGAGATTATAGCTGAATATCCAGAGTGGATAAGCTATGATTTTCCATCTAAAGTGGCTGAAAAGATGAAACCTTATAAGGGTCAAACACAACGTTATTTTCTTATGAAATTGGGAAAAAACGCTAATATAAATTTAGATACAGAACATCCTGAGTTTTGTGACTATAAATATATAAATGTTAAAGAGATATTCAATCACACTGCACATTTTAAAAAACCTGTCTACGAGACTGTAATAAATTATTTCAAAAAAGAGGGATTACTTTAGATGTTGATTGTTCAAAAATTTGGTGGAACGAGTGTTGGTGATTTAGAGCGCATACAAAATGTAGCAAATCGTGTAAGTGAAAGTAAAAAAGCTGGAAACGATATAGTTGTTGTTGTTTCAGCTATGAGCGGAGAGACAAATAAACTTGTAGGTTATGCTGAACACTTTTCAAAGCATCCAGCATCAGCCGAGATGGATATGCTTCTAAGTTCGGGAGAGAGAGTGACTGCCTCACTTTTAAGTATTGCACTTCAAGAGATGGGACATGATGCTACTGCTATGACTGGTAGAAAAGCTGGAATAGTTACAGATATGCAACACACGAAAGCTCGTATAGAAGAGATAAACCCTCAAAATATGCATGATGCTCTTAAAGAAGGCAAGATTATTGTTGTTGCTGGTTTTCAAGGTGTGAACGAAAATGGAGATATCACAACACTAGGTCGTGGTGGAAGTGACTTAAGTGCTGTAGCAATTGCAGGAGCACTCAAGGCTGACCTTTGTGAGATATATACAGATGTAAGTGGTATCTACACTACTGACCCTCGTATAGAGCCTAAGGCTAAAAAACTCGATAAAATCTCTTATGATGAGATGTTAGAGTTAGCAAGTCTAGGTGCAAAAGTTTTACAAAACCGTTCAGTTGAGATGGCAAAAAAACTCAATGTAAATTTAGTAACAAGAACAAGTTTCTCAAATGAAGAGGGAACATTAATAACAAAGGAAGAAAATATCATGGAAGCACCATTAGTAAGCGGAATAGCATTAGACAGAAATCAAGCACGTATATCACTTATGGGTGTAAAAGATAGACCAGGAATAGCTTCTGATATTTTTAACAAGCTAGCTACTGCTGAAGTAAATGTTGATATGATTATTCAAAATAAAGCTGTTGATGAAACTACTAACATAGATTTTACAGTTCCTGTAAGTGACCTTCATGATGCACAAGCTATAGTTAATGGTTTTGTAAAAGATGGAGAGATTAAAGCTGACTCATATAATGAAGATATTTGTAAAGTTTCTGTAGTTGGTGTCGGTATGAGAAGTCATACTGGTGTTGCAGCAAAAGCATTCTCAACGATGGCTGATAGTAACATTAACATCAATATGATTTCAACATCAGAGATTAAAATAAGTATGGTAATAGATGAAAAATATGCAGAGTTAGCTGTTCGTGGTCTTCACGATGCTTATGAGTTAGATAAGTAGCGCGAAGTGCCTTACTCTGATATGGCTGATTTTGCACAATGGACACTTGATACTATTCGAGAAGAGGGGGCTAGTCTCTCTTGGTTAGAAGAGCATCGTTTTGAGTGGTCTAAAACTACTGCATATGCATTAGAACAAATCTTGCAGGGTAAGAGTGTTATTCTCATTACAGACGAAGATCATAAATGGTTAGAAACTTACATTCTTTGTGCAATTAATAGTGCTAAACAAGAACGACCTCTTATCCCTATTGTTAGTATTGACAATCTTTGTGTTCATTATAGTAGTATCAATGGAGGAGAGATGTTAGATGTAGTTGACGATATGATTTCTCTCTCTTATAAAGAAGATTACTTTTTTTGGTATATTGGTAAAGGTGATAACAAACGCTGTGATATTGCTAAAAGAAAAGATAATAGTTATTTTTGGATGTTCGATGAAGATTTTACTAATGCATTTACATTGAAATCTTATGATAAAGATTTAGATATTAAACTTTTACAGTTGTACCGTCTTTTTGATTCTTCATTAAACGCTGCAATGTTTGGAGAAGTTGATGCAAGCTCTTAGTCGAGTTAAAGGTCATATTATTATCTCTTGTGAACTTGAGTCCGAAGTCGCAAGATTAGAAGAGGAGTTAAAACCTTTTCGTATTGTAAAGTTTGTTGTGATAGGTGAAAGTTTTAAAATAGAACATGCGAAAGCTGTTTTAGCAGAATCTTACATCAGTGAGTCTCAAACAAAGTATATTATTTTAGCTGCTAGTGACTTAACGGATGTCGCTCAGAACTCTCTTTTAAAACTCTTAGAAGAACCCCCTAAAAATATTGAGTTTATTATTATAAGCCCAACAAAATCAAACTTACTCCCTACTGTTCGTTCACGACTACCAATTTTAAAGGTAAATAATGCGCACAAGATAAAAGAGTTGGAGTTAAATTTAGCACGACTTGATTATAAAGATGTGTTTAGTTTTTTAAAAGAGCATGCACGTATAAAAAAAGATGATGCAAAAATTCTCGTAGAGGCACTTTTTTATAGAGCAACAGTCATTGATATGCTTATTTTAACACCTCTTCAACTTGAAAATTTTGATAAAGCTTATAGACTTTTAAATCTCAACTCAAGACCTCAGAGTGTATTTGCTATGCTTCTGATGAGCTTTGCAAGAGGATAAAAAATGATTGTTGAAAATATTTCATCAACTTTAGAGATAAAAGAGCAGTTGAAAAAGTTAGGTGTTGATAGTGGAGGAGTTGCAATTTTAAGTAAAAAGGCAAGAACTCATATTATTAGTATCAAAGAGTTAAATGTAGGGGCTGCAAATATCTTAAAACAAGATGCCCTCTCTATAGGTGCAGATTTAGCTGTACCTAGAGGAACAGTTCTTGCAAAAACTCCTTATGTAGATACTATCCTCATTGCCACTACAGCTGAGTTAAAAGTTTTGGCGAAAAAAGAGTTAGCACAACCTTTTGGACTTAAAGAACTGGCGTTTAAACTTAAAGAAATTTCAAATCTTAAAAAGAGTAAAGAAGTTGAAATAATGGGTGTTATCAATGCAAATGACGATAGTTTCTTTTCAGAAAGTAGATTAAATGAAGATGACGCATTAAAAAAGATAGAAGAGATGATAGTTCAAGGTGCTAGCATAATTGACATAGGTGGTGTATCCTCTGCACCAAATTCTAAAACTGTTAGTGAGAAAGAAGAACTCTCTCGTGTTTCACCCATTTTAAAACTAATCAAAACAAATAAACTTTATGAAAAGGTGGCGTTTAGTATCGACTCTTACTCTCCTTTAGTAATAGAAAATGCTTTAAAATCTGGTTTTAGTATAGTAAATGATATCACTGGTTTACAGAGTGATAAGGTGTGTAAAATATGTGCAAAATATAATGCAAAAGTAGTTATAATGCATATGCAGGGAAGACCAGAAACCATGCAAAATAATCCTCAATATAAAAATATTTTAGATGAGGTTTATCAGTTTTTAAAAGAGAGAATTGAAAAGGCTCAAAAGTTTGGTATTGAAAATATTGTTTTAGATATAGGTATTGGTTTTGGAAAAACACTTGAAGATAATCTTATACTCATAAAATATTTAGAGCATTTTATGACATTAGGATACCCACTTTTAGTCGGTGCATCTAGAAAGTCCCTGATAGGTGCAATCGACAACTCAAATGTAGAAGATAGATTGAGTGGAACATTGGCAATACATCTTGAAGCCATACGCAATGGTGCTTCTATCTTAAGAGTACATGATGTTTTTGAGCACTCTCAAGCGATAAAAGTACAAAATAGATTAGATAAAATTTAAAGGTTTATTATGAAGTTTCCATTAGTAAGCGACATCGCAAGTACAAGTGTTATTTCTATTGATATTGATGCATCTATATCAGATGCTATTGAGCATATGATAGTAAATGAACATAGAAATGTAGTGGTGAAGGATATAAATGATTTTTATATCTTTACAGTGTTAGATGTTTTAAATATGCAGACGAATAATATTGCTTTAACGACAAGTTTAAGAGATGTTAGTCTATCGAAGATTTCTACTATAGAGAGAGATAAAAACATCTTAGAAACACTGGAGTATCTTAATGATTCGCTTGAGTATTTATGTGTTATTAATAGAGATAAGTCTCTTTATGGTCTACTAACTCATACTGATATAACAAGCAATATCGATCCTGATACATTAATGGACAATTTTCGTTTAAACGACTTTTTAAAATTAGGACGTCGTGTTAAATGGGTAAGTAAAGATGACAGAACAATAGACCTTTTGGATAATATGGTGAGTGACTCTTTTGATAATGTAATCATTGTTGAAGATAAAAAACCTATAGGAATTCTTACAACTAAAGATGTGATGAGACTTATAAAAAATAGAGATGATTTATCTCTATCAGTCTCTAACTATATGTCCTCTCCTGTAGATAGTATAGATAAAGATGCAACTATAAAAGAGGCTCTTAATTTTGTTAAAAGCAAAAACTATAAAAGAGTTGTTGTTGTAAATGCAGATGGAGAATTAGCAGGAATAATCGCGCAAAAAGAGTTGATATCTCTTACTTATTCTCGATGGGCTGTTTTGATGAAAGAGTACCAAAGTGAACTGAGTGAAATTAATAATATGCTAGAAAATAAGAATAGAGAGTATGAGCTAATGGCATCGACAGATTCTTTAACAGGACTCTATAATCGCCATAAATTTTCAGAACTTTATCTATCTTCATATACATCTATGGTTCAAAGAAATGGACAGATGTCTCTTATAATAGTTGATATAGATTTTTTCAAAAAAGTAAATGATACATATGGTCACAATATTGGAGATAAAGTTTTAGTTCAAGTGTCTCATTCTCTTGTAAAAACATTAAGAAATATCGATATAGTATGCAGATGGGGTGGAGAAGAGTTTGTTGTTCTCCTTCCAACTGCTAGTTTAAAAAATGCTATAACTTTAGCTGAAAAACTAAGAGAAAATATGCATAAATTAAATATAGGTGTTGTTACAAATATAACAGCTAGTTTTGGTGTTGTAGAGATAAAAGAGGGTGAAGAGATGCAAGATGTCATTGATAGAGCAGATAAAGCTCTCTATCTTGCAAAAGACTCAGGAAGAGATTGTGTTAAAACAGAGTTAGATTTAAATATCTAACTCTATTAAATCATTATTCCTTTTATCATAAAGAATAATACTCCAGCTAATGTAGCGGCAGCTGGAACAGTTATAACCCATGCTGCAATGATTTTTTTGATTGCATCACGTTTTACATATTCAACTTTTTTAATCTTTTTCATATGTTTTTTTGTTGATTTAATAAGTTTCTCTTCATCTGCAATAAGCTTGTAAAGTTCTACAATTCTTTCATATTCTGTAGTAGATTTATTCTCTTTTTTCTTTAGTTTACGAAGTTCAGTCTCAAAGGCATGAAGATTGTGCTTTTCATCTTTAATCGTTTCCTTATCCTCTTGTATAGTTGTATCTGTATCACTTAGATGAAGATACTCACGTAAAAAACCAACTCCAAAAACACCACCAATGGCGATATGAGTAGATGAAACAGGAAGACCAAGTTGAGAAGCAATGATAACAGTAATAGAAGCAGCCATAGCAATAGAGAATGCTCTGATTTGATCAAGTTCTGTTATCTCTGATCCTACAGTTTTAATGAGTTTTGGACCATAAAGAGCAAGTCCTAGCGCGATACCAAGTGCTCCAACACCCATAACCCATAAAGGAATACTAGCTTTTGATGAAATTCCACCATTTATTACAGCATCGTTTATTGCAGCTAATGGACCAATAGCATTTGCAACATCATTTGCACCATGAGCAAAAGAGAGAAGTGCTGCTGCAAAGATAAGAGGAATAGTAAAAAGTGTATTTACTGATTCTTTAGAATTTTCTAGAGAATCAGTACTTTTTATAAGTTTTGCTCTTAATGCAGTATAAACTATAAATGCCACAATCAGACCCATAATTAAAGCTGTTATAAGAGTAGGTTTTTTTGTCATTTCAATAGATACAAAAGGAATTATATTTAATATATCAACAACATCTGGCCAGATTTTTTTGAGACCTTTTAATGTTAAGTATGTCACAAATGCCCAAGACATAAGAGCAACAAAAATAGGAACATATTTTTTTGCTGCTTCTATTTTATTTTCTTTAAAGACTATGGACTTTTTAATAGCAAAGAGAAAAGCTGCTGCAATAACACCACCTAGTACAGGTGAAATAACCCATGAAGCTGCTATCTTAGCCATAGTCCCCCAGCTAACAATGCTAAAACCTGCAGCAGCAATACCTGCACCCATAACACCACCTACAATAGAGTGTGTAGTTGATACAGGAGCTTTCATCATTGTTGCAAAGTTAAGCCATAAAGCTGCAGCTAAGAGTGCTGCCATCATTGCCCAGATAAAAGGATCTGCATTTCCCCCAAACGCTGAGATGTCAATAATCCCTTTTTTAATTGTTTTAACAACTTCTCCACCAGCGATAAGTGCTCCAGCTGCTTCAAATATAGCAGCTATAGTAATAGCCATTGTCATAGTCATAGCTTTTGAGCCAACTGCAGGACCTACATTGTTCGCTACATCGTTTGCACCAATGTTCATAGCCATGTAAGCACCTATTAGTGCGGCTACAGCTAAAAACATATTGTTTGAAATCCCACCATTACTTAGAAAGCTAAAAGTGAGAACTCCTATCATAAAAAAGAGGGAAAACCCTAGTCTAGTAAAATCTGTACCACTCTTTTTGAGTGCTTCATCTTCGAGTTTTTTCATTGTTTGTATTTCCATTAGTTCTTCTCACTTTTAATTGTTGCTTTGATTATTTCTACTCTTTTTACGGGGCTTGAACCGTTTACTTCTACATTATTAAGTTTACTTAGTGTTGTAAATGATGCTTGGGAAATTTGTCCAAAAATAGTGTGACGACCGTTTAACCAAGGTGTTGGAGAAGTTGTTATGAAGAATTGACTTCCATTTGTAGCAGGACCACGATTAGCCATGGCTAATATACCTGCTTTGTTAAAAGTTTTGTTTTTAAACTCATCTTGAAAATCTTTTTTCCAAATACTTTCTCCTCCTCTACCAGTCTCAGTTGGATCACCACCTTGAATCATAAAATCTTTGATTATTCTATGAAACGCAACACCATTATAGTAACCGTCTTTAATGTGTGTCATAAAATTTTCTACTGCTAAAGGTGCAATATCATCAAATAACTCTATCTCTAAGTCTCCTACAGTTGTCTGTACTAAAACATATGAATGTACATTGTTCTGTATAGTTGGAGTAGAAATTGTAGATATTTCTGCTTGTTTTTGAGGTGCTGTTGTTTCAGAACCACAAGCTGTAAAACTAAGTAATACAAATAGACTACTAAAAAATAAAAAAGCTTTTTTCATAATTATTTCTCCTCAAACGTAAGGCATACAGAGTTTATGCAATATCTAAGATTAGTTGGTTCTGGTCCATCAGGAAATACATGACCTAAATGAGAATCACAAGTAGAACAAAGAACTTCAACTCTTACCATTGCAAGTGATGCGTCTTTAATCTCTGTTACTGCATCTTCTATAGATTCAAAATAGCTTGGCCAACCTGTTCCTGAGTCAAATTTTGTATCTGACTCAAAAAGAGGAGTACCACAACAGACACATTTATATGTTCCCTCTTCTTTAAAATCATAAAATTCTCCAGTAAAGGGTGCTTCTGTACCATGCATTCTACACACTGAAAATGCTTCAGGTGTTAACTGCTCTCTCCACTCAGCTGTGCTCTTGAGTACTTTTCTCATATTTAGTCCTTAGTTGTTTTATCTCTTGGCAATCTTCTTCATAAAGAATATGTACACTTTGGTCTGATAAATTTAAGGCATATTCTATCTCATTTATGCTTGAAAAACATAAGTCCATTAGAATAATATGATTAGTTTGGAATTCATTTGTATCTTGGTAACCACAAAAGGTAAGTTTATGGCTTTCTTGGTTGATTAATTGAGTAGAAGAATTTAAAGTATGAGGTTTAGTCTCAATAAATTTAAAAAGATCATCTTGTAGTTTTTGAGATGAAATCGAGTTACTTACTAAAAGAATTTTACTATCTTCTTCTAAAAGTTTAGCAATTAATTGAAGTGCTTTGGCATGAGGTGTAGTTTGGTAAAAATAAGTCTCTTTATTCATCTCTTTAAAGTTACTATGAAAATTAAAGTCTGATGTGTCGCTATTATTTACTACAACAAGTTTAGAGTTTTTTTGAATATGTTTTAAATAATCTATAAAATTATTTTCATAAAGTATAGCGTCATCACACATAAGTATATCTGCTATATTAAAAGTTTTTTTCATTAGTTTATCATCAATAATGATAGAATCTAGTCTTTCTCTACCTATTTTTGATTGATGTTTATTTAGTAGTTCTAGAGGTGTTAAAATTTCAATAGATGTTAAGTCAACTTCTATAATCGCATGTTCAACAAGCTCTAAAAGTTTTTTCTTAAATATATCACAAGCTAATATGGTTGGTTTTATAATAATTATTTTGACATTAGGATTTGTAAAAAGTTCTACAATTGATTTAAGAAGAAGAACACTACTTTTTCCACTAGCACCAACACCTTCAATATTTGTGATACTTTTAAGTTCAGAATCAATAAATGACATCTGCTCTTTAGTACAAAGGTGCATTTTACTATTTATATCAAAAATTGCATATTGGATAAGGAGAGTACTTAAAATTGCATCATTTGTACAGAGTCTATCCTCTGGTGCAGTTGCCGTTTCCATCTTATGTAAAATATCTGTTTCTTCAAAATCACTAAATATGATTTTATCTAGAGGGAGTAGCTCTTTAAAAGAATCATCAAGCTCTTCATACTCCTCTAGTTTTAGGTTTTCCATAAGTAAATAGTTAAAGATTGGAATACCATCTGTATGTGTAAGTTCATTAAATTTTTGACGAATTATATTTTGATTTTTATCAAACGCTAGTGTTTTATCAGAGGCATCTTGGTTATGTGCTTTTTCAATAGTGGCATTTTTAAGTTCATCAAATGTCCATTCTCTTGTTTCAAATAGGTAAAGACCTCTTCTTCTATCTAGGACTAGTAAAGGTATAGTATGTGTACTAGAGTGGTGATAGATATTTACATTTTTGAAAACTAATAAATCACTTTGATGTGCTAAATTTTCGAGTCTTTTTACTAAAATTGTATCAGGGACAAGAATCTTTTGTTTTTTTCTTTTAAAAAGTGATGTGAGTGAAGATATATTCATAATGAAGATAAATCAAGCTTCAAAAGAAGGCTTGATTTTAGTGACTATTTGCCTGAAGCTACACGGTCTTTAAGACCTTTACCAGCTTTAAACTTAGGAACCATTTTATCTTGAGTTGTATAAGTTTTATCAGTACCTGGTACTTTACCACTTTTACCTTTTTGAAGTGC
>Ga0256826_1001883_pt1 | contig 13001 bp, 11 predicted proteins | sample CV79metaG_FD_185975 | JGI IMG/M metagenome (GOLD analysis project Ga0256826, IMG submission 185975) | Hydrothermal vent microbial communities from East Pacific Rise, Pacific Ocean - CV79 | ecosystem: Environmental > Aquatic > Marine > Hydrothermal vents | place: Pacific Ocean: East Pacific Rise...
CTCCTCTTTAGCCTCTTGTGCAGAAGGTAGGTCACTAATATTTGCAAAAACTTTGATAACTTTATCTGTTGTTGTTTTACTAACCTCAAAACGTTTTCTATACCCCTCTTTTTGCTCTTTTCTGAAGATATTCTGTTTCTCTATCGCTTTTCTTAAATCATTTTGTGTTGGTTGAAGAATTAAGTTTCCACTATTGGCATCAAGTATGGCTCTTTTATGGGCATTTAATGGAGTATTGATAATCATCGAAGGAATAGCAAATGAGCGTAACAGAATAGAGGCATGAGAAGTGGGTGTTCCTTGTTGTAAAATTACCCCTTCTATTAGTGTATTTTGAAGTTTCATTACTTCACTTGGAAGTAAATCATCTGCCAAAAGTATATAGGGTTGACTTGGAACTTCAACAATACTTGTCATTCCTAAATGTTTAAGTACACGTTGTTCAACATCTCGATAGTCTGGAATTCTGGATGCAAATCTTGTATTCTCTAATCGACTAACCTCTTCTTTGATTATCTCTAAAAATTTTCGTACGGTAGGACATTCATAGCGAAAAATATCTGAAGATATTAACTCTTTTTGAGCTAAAAATATTTGAGCTTCATGTTTTGTTTTATTTGCTTGATAGAGATCATAAAGCTCCTCTTTTGTTCGTCTAATGGCATCTTTAATGGTAAGTCCCGTATCTTTTGTTTGTGAAACTCTTCGTGTCTCATACGGAGCCAAAGGTGCAATTGCAATACCTTTTGCAATTGTTTTTCCTTTTATTGTTAATGCTTCATAGCTCTCTTGGATTTGTAAAATCTCTTTTTCTACAATATCATTATTCATCATTGTTGTAAAAAAATCACTTAAATATGCAGAAGCTTCCATCGCCTCTTCACCTACACATTTTAACGTAAATTTTTCTCCTTTTTCTAAAGAGAGCGACAATACTTTTGGAACTTGTGTTGCAAGAACCTCTTGATTATGTGCAATAATAGTTACTTCTGTATTAGAAAACTCTTTTATCTCATTTACAAATCTTGCAATGGGTCGTAAGTGTAAACCATTTTCAGAAGTGATGGTAAGGGTTGTTAGGAAAGGGGTCTCTTTTTTTTTAAATATTTTTTTTAGAAGGTTCATCTCTTTTATGCCTATATCTATGTTAAAAATTCGTTTCTATTTAAAAATGATAGAAACGAAGTTGGTTACTTTTTGTTTTTAGGCATTATCTTAGCATAAATTTAGAATCTTTTTGTAAAAGCGTGACAATAAGGTTGTGAATTTCTTAATTTGTAGTAATTTTGGTGTTCATATTCTGCAATATAGAATTTATGTTCATTGGCATCTTTTATCATTGTGGCAATATTCATTCCCTTATCTTCAAGTTGATTTATTAAAATTTGAACGGTATCTTCCTCTTCTATATTATTTGTAAATACAGCTGAGAGGTATTGTGGACCAATATCTGGACCTTGTCCATTCATCTGTTCTGGGTTATGGATTTCAAAAAAGAGTTTTGTTAATGTTTCAAAAGAGACAACTGCTGGGTCATATGTTACCTCTACTGTTTCTAAATGCCCAGTATCTTTTCTACAAATTTCTGGGTAGGTAGGGTTCTCTAGATGACCACCCATATATCCTGAATCGGCATTAAGAACACCCTCTTGTTTTTGAAACCAATACTCAACACCCCAAAAACATCCTGCTGCAAAATAGGCTTTTTTATATTTATTATTTTTTTCAAAAGATTCAAAATCTAATGAGACAGAGTTAACACAGTGTCGTGTACTTTTTGCTGTCATCTGTTCACCTCTAAATACATGACCTAGGTGACCCTCGCATGAGGCACAAACAATCTCTACTCTTCTTCCGTCTGCATCAGGAATCTCTTTTACTGCACCTTTTATACTATCATCAAAACTTGGCCATCCTGAACCTGAATCAAATTTATCTGTTGATTCAAAAAGAGGAGTGTTACATTTCCGACATTTGTATACTCCTGCTTCATAGAAACTGTTGTATTTGCCACTAAAAGGCATCTCTGTACCTTTGTTTTCTATAACTCTAATCTCTTCACTGTTGAGTTGGTTATATTTCATCTGTTATCCTTAAGAAAGTTATTTCGGACTAATTTAGTCTGATTTAATTGACAATATAACATGATTAGTTAAAAATTAGCCATAGAAATGAAAAGCTATGAGATAAAATTTTTCTAGATTTTAAAAAGAATAGCTTTGGTAACTTTTTTGTATATTTTCACTCTAAAGCTTGAATTCTAGGGAAAAGAGTAGTAAAATTTTTTTGTGATTTACATACAATTTAAAACTGATAAAAAAAAATTAAATATAAAGAACCAAACATATATAAGCGTTAAAATTACCTTAAAAAGACCTCTAATAATAAAGAAGAAATCACATTTTACAAAAAATTCACAATTATGTTATAATATGGTTCTAAAAGAATAAGGAATATAAGATGAATCAACGAACCATTCGTAAACCTGTTGAGGTTGTTGGTATAGGATTACACAAAGGTGAACCTATCAAACTTCGACTTGAACCTCTAGGTGTTAATGCGGGTATTATTTTTTATAGAGAAGATTTAGCACTCTCTATTCCTCTATCTCCCTCTTCTGTTATTGATACTCAAATGGCGACAGTTATTGGTTCAAAGAAAGGTTATATTTCTACTATTGAACATTTTCTATCTGCACTTTACGCATATGGTATTGATAATATGCGTGTTATTGTTGATGGAAATGAGATGCCAATCATGGATGGTTCTGCTGCCTCTTTTTGTCTACTCTTAGAGGAAGCAGGGATTCAAGAACAGAGTGTTGCAAAAAATGTAATTAGGCTTAAGAAAAGTGTTGAAGTTAGAGATGGTGATAAGTTTGTTCGTCTCGACCCCAGCAGTGAAGTTACTTTTGATTTTGCAATAGATTTCGCACATCCTGTTATTGGTCAACAGTCACAAGCTTACTCTTTTGGAACAAAACCTTTTATAGAAGAGATTGCAAGAGCCAGAACTTTTGGTTTTGCTAGAGATATTCAATATCTACAAAGTATTAATCTTGCTTTAGGTGCAAGTTTAAATAATGCAATTGGTTTGGATGATGAAAAAGTATTAAATCCAGAAGGTTTAAGATTTGATAATGAGTTTGCTCGTCATAAGATTTTAGATGCGATGGGTGATATGATGGTTACAGGTCATAATATTTTAGGTGCATACAGCTCTTTTGCAGGAAGCCATAAACTAAATCATGAGTTAACAGTAGCTCTTCTTGCTGACCCTGCTAACTATGAAATAGTTACTCTAAACAGAGTTCAAAGTCGGGAGTTTGCAAAAAGTTTTGCGTAGTTCTTATACCATTCTCATTATTTCCATCTCTTCCCCTCTATTAATAGGGGTTTATAGAGATGATACTTTAATCGAAACCATCTCCTCTAATCAAAAAACTTCTGAAGTTCTTTTAAAAATTTTAATAGAGCTGTCGGTGAAATATAGTTATAAGAGACTACTCTATACCAATGGACCTGGTTCATATATGGCAATTAAGTTGACCTATATTACCTTACGCTCTTTAGAGATTTTAAAGGGTATCTCTTTTTTTGGGTGTAACGCATTTGATTTAAATGCAAATAAACCAATAAAAGCGATGGGAAAACTCTACTTTATCAAAGAAAATAACACTATAATAACAGAAAAAATTGATGAGGCTGTGGAGCAACGGTTTGAACTACCTTCCCTGTTGAGTGATGTGACTATTTTAAACGATAATAGACCTTTGTATATCTTACCAGCCGTATAAACACTATTTACTGTTTTGACATCAGCAAAGGAAAAACTTTGTTTGTATCTGTACCAGCAACATCCGCAAACCTTGGACCAGGGTTTGATACCTTGGGTTTAGCGATTAATCTTCGCAATGAGATAACCATTAAGCCTTCTCGTTTTTTTTCTGTATCAACCCATGGTGAGGGTGCAGAGAATGCACATATTAGAAAAAATATTCTTTTTATGAATATTTTTAACAAGCAGTATCAAAAGATTAGAGCCAAAGAGGGCAGTGTAAAAAAAGAGAACTTTAGGTTTGAGTTTAGAAATAAAATTCCTATCTCTAGAGGTCTTGGAAGCTCTTCGGCTGTTATTACCGCTGCGTTGACTTCTGCTTATGTCGCCGCGGGAGAGCGTTATAATAAACGAAAGATTTTAAATTTAGCTTTAGAGTATGAACCACATCCTGATAATATTACTCCTGCTGTAATGGGTGGATTCAATGTTGCTTGTGTTGAAGATAAAAAGGTTTATTCTAAAAAAAGAAAAGTACCTGAATATTTAAGAGCTGTATTGGTTATTCCTAATAAAACCATCTCTACAGCTAAATCTAGAACGGTTCTTCCTGATTTATATAGAACAGAAGAGATGGTTTATTCTCTCTCTCGTTCCTCTTTTATGACCTCTTTGTTTATGACTGAATCTTGGGATTTATTAAAAATTGCATCAAAAGATAAAATTCATCAAACACGAAGAATGAAACAGATGCCAGAACTCTTTGAAGTTCAGAAAACAGCACTAAGCAATGGAGCATTAATGAGTACTCTTTCGGGTTCAGGTTCAACCTTTTTTACCCTCTGTTATGCTGATGATGCCCCTAAAATTCATAAGGCTTTAAGCCAAAAATTTCCCAAATATAGGGTCTTTACCAAAACTCTTGACAATTATGGTGTCACTTCAAAGAGTTAATAACAAAACTTGGGTATAATTATGCGAAAAAATGAACCAGTACGCATGTGTATAACATGTAGAGAACGAGAGCTTCAAAAAAAACTACTTCGCCTACAAGAGAAAAACAGTAACATTTTTCCTTACTCTGGACAGGGACGAAGTTTTTATATATGTGAAGATTGTCGTGAAAACGAAAAAAAAGTAAAAGGTTTAATAAAGCGTTTTCGACTCTCTAGTGAAGATAGTGAACAGTTTGTTAAGTATTTAAAGGAGTTAGATAAGAATGGATAGAGTTAAAATCCAAGAGATTGCAGATGAAGCAGGTGCATCCAATGCAGTACTTATTGAGAAAGCCAAAGAGTTAGGTTATGATGTTAAGGCTGCCAATAGTACAGTAACCGTTGAAGAAGCGGGAATGTTAATTGATTATGCAATTAATGGTGTTAAACCAAAAGAAAAAAAGAAACCAAAAGTTCTTAAAAAAGTATCTGTTGTGAAAAAATCTGACGGCAATCAAGAAGCCTCTAAAAGTAAAGATGAAATTATTAAAGAGAAAAGTGTGGAAAAGGTGAAAGAGAAGACTTCTATAGTTAAATCTAAAACAAAATCGAAAAATATTAAAAAGAATACACGTAGTAGAATAGGTTCAATTACTGCTACACCTAAAAGAAAAAAACCTATTACTATTGAATTTGTTAAAGAAGAGCCAAAGAAAGAAGAGCCAAAAGTTGAAGAGGTTGTTGCTCCTAAAGAAGTAGCTGAAACTCCTGTTGTTGAAACACCAGTAGTTGTTAAAGAGGAAGAGACACCAAAAGAAGTAGTTGCTGAAGCTCCAAAAGAGGAAACTCCTGTTGTAGAAGAGAAGCCAAAAGTTAAACGTAAGCGTATCGGTATTACTGTTATTAAAAAAGCGGATAGAGATAAACCTAGAATCCGTATTGTTGAAGAGCGTAGACCTGTTGTTGAAGTTAAGCGTAAAAAACCAGCAGGAATGCCAACACCTCCTTCAAAGAAAAAAGCTAAAAAAATAGCTACAGCAAAAGAGAGTGGAGAGAGATTAGATTTCATGTCTAACTCAGGATTTGGAGGATATGGACGTAATCAAGTTACTGAAGTAGAAGAAGAACCAGAAGTATTAATGTTGGATTTCTCTGATAAAAATATCTATGAAGATATGATGCGTCAAGAGGCAAAACGTAAAGAAGAGGCTAAAAAAAGAGCTGCAGCAGGTGGTGGTACACAAAATCGTGGACCTGGTCGTGGTCGAGGTGGACAACAACGAAGAAGAGCATCAGGTCTTAGACGTGGTGGAAAACGTAAAAAGTACATTAAAGAAGAGAATATAGGGCAAATTACCTCTATTGAGATTCCTGAAAATGTAAGAGTTTATGAGTTTGCTGAAAAAGTTGGACGAAGCACAGGAGAAGTTATTAAAGTATTGTTTACACTAGGAACAATGTTTACACAAAATGACTTCTTAGATAAAGATTCTATTGAAATTCTTGCAGAAGAGTTTGATGTTGAAGTACATACAATTGATCCATTAGATGCTCTTGATTATGTAAAAGTATATGATGCTATGGAAGATGAAAATCCAACAGAGAGACCACCAGTTATTACTATTATGGGTCACGTTGACCATGGTAAAACTTCACTTCTTGACAGAATTCGTTCTACAAAAGTGGCTGCTAAAGAGGCAGGTGGAATTACACAACATGTTGGTGCATACCAAGTAGAGAAAAATGGTAAGAAAATTTCATTTATAGATACTCCAGGTCACGCAGCCTTTACAGAGATGCGTTCACGTGGAGCTCAGGCAACTGATATTGTAATTATTGTTGTTGCAGCTGATGATGGTGTTAAACAGCAGACAAAAGAGGCTGTATCACATGCTAAAGCAGCGGGTGTACCAATTGTTGTCGCTATTAATAAAATGGATAAAGAGAGTGCAAATCCAGAGCTTGTAAAAGGTCAATTGGCAGAGCTTGAAATTACTCCTGCTGAGTGGGGTGGAGATCATGAATTTGTTCCTGTATCTGCACACACTGGAGAGGGAATTGATGAGCTTCTTGAAACACTTCTTATTACAGCAGAGGTACTTGAACTTGAAGCAGATGCTTCTAGAAATGCAAAAGCAATTGTTGTTGAATCATCTTTAGAAAAAGGTTTTGGAGCTACAGCAAATATTATTGTTCATAATGGTACATTAAATGTTGGAGATAGCTTTGTTGTTGGTACGACATTTGGTAGAGTTAAAACATTAATCCTTGATGATGGAACACGAACCAAATCAATTGGACCAAGTACCCCTGCTGCTGTTGTTGGACTCTCAAAAGTTCCTAATGCAGGAGATGTTCTTGTTGTTATGGACTCTGAAAAAGAGGCAAGAGAGGTAGCAGATAAAAGAGCTGAGTATGAGAGAACAAAAGAGCTTTCTAAAAGTACAAAAGTTACTCTTGAAGATTTATCTGCAATTATTGCAGAGGGTAATCTTAAATCTCTACCAGTTATTATTAAGACAGATGTTCAAGGTTCACTTGAAGCGATTAAAGGAACATTAGCAGACCTTAAAAATGAAGAGGTTAAAGTTAATATTATCCACGAAGGTGTGGGTGGAGTTACAGAGAGTGATGTTCAATTAGCAGATGCTTCAGAACATGCGATTATCTTAGGATTTAACGTAAGACCTACTGGTTCAGTTAAAAAGAGAGCAAAAGAACTTGGTGTTGAGATTAAAACTTACTCAATTATCTATGAGCTTCTTGATGATGTAAAAGCACTTCTTGGTGGTATGATGAGTCCTACTATCTCTGAAGAGGTTACAGGTCAAGCAGAAGTTCGTGAGACATTTACTGTGGCTAAAGTTGGAACCATTGCAGGTTGTAAGGTTTCAGATGGTTCTATCCTTAGAAATGCAGGTGCTAGACTTATTAGAGATGGTGTTGTTATCTACACAACTACTATTTCGTCTCTTAAACGATTTAACGATGATGTTAAAGAGGTTAAGAATGGTTTTGAGTGTGGTATTATGCTTAATAACTACAACGATATTAAAGAGGGCGATGTAATCGAAACCTTTAAAATGGTAGAAGAGCAAGTTACTCTAGACTAACTTCAACTGCTAAAAATATGTAGGTTCGATTTTATCGAACAAGAGTTCAAATTTCATTAAAATATCTGTTCGATGAAATCGAACCTACAGAATTGAGGCTTTTTAAGCCCTAAATTTTAGGAAAAAAATGAGAGAAGAAGAGATAAAAAGAAAGCGAACAGAGTCTCGCTTGGTTGAACTGATTCCTGAAGCTCTTTCAGGAATGAACGATAATAGAATTAATGGTCTTGCTGTAACAGAGGTTGTCTGTTCAAGAGGTCGTTATGATGCAAAAGTCTATCTTGATAAATCTTACTTAAATGAAAAAGAGCAAGGAGAGGCTCTAAAACAGCTTCGTGCTGTCTCCTCTTACTTGTCTACTTATGTTCGTGAAAGTGAAGGTTGGTTTAAATCTCCAAAGTTTACATTTGAGTTTGATAACCAATTAGAAGAGATTTCAAGAATTGAAGCTCTGTTTAAAGAGATAGGTAAAAGACACGATAAAAAGAAGGATGAATCAGATGAGTCTTAATGAACAGATAGTAAAAATAGTTAAGGCAAATGGTGCAAGTTTCTATGGAACAGAGACAGCCCAAGATGATGGACACACTATCTTTAGAGTTTATATTACAAAAGAGGGTGGGGTAACACTTGATTTATGTGCAGATATTTCACATGAACTCTCTGTATTTTTTGATGTTAATCCACCAATGCACGATGCCTACTTTTTAGAAGTAAGTTCACCTGGAATTGAAAGAAAACTTGAGAATCCAAGCCATTTTATGTCGGCGATAGATGAACGAGTAAAGTTTAAAATTAACGGTGGTGATAAAGAGAGAGGTTTAATAACTTCTGCTGATAACACAGGTTTTACAATTGCTAAAAAAGGCGAAGATGTAAGATTTGAATATAGCAATATCTCAAAAGCCAAAACATATTTTGAGTGGAACAAATCAAAATAAACCGTAGGGTGCGTTTGTAACGCACCAAAAAAAAGAGCAAAATGAAAACCAAAGAGTTCTTAGAAATCCTATCTATCCTAGAAAAAAACATCCCCCAAGATAGCCCAAGCAACATCCTAAAAAACAGCTTCAAAAGAACTCCCTTTACCATACTAATAGCCACCCTCTTAAGCCTCAGAACCAAAGATGAAAACACAGCCAAAGTATGCAAAGAGCTATTTGAAATTGCCAATACCCCTCAAACTTTGTTAGAAATTCCCACAGAAAAACTTGAAATTATAGTAAAACCTACAGGAATGTATCGAAAAAAATCAGCTGTTATAAAAGAGGTTTCTCAAATATTAATTGACAAATTTAACTCTACTGTGCCAAGTAACAAAAAAGAGCTACTAAGCATAAGAGGAGTAGGAGAAAAAACAGCCAATATAGTTTTAAATAACGCCTTTAATATTCCAATTATAGCTGTTGATACCCACGTCCATAGAATCCCCAATATGCTTGGATTTATAGATACAAAAAATGAAAAAGAGACACAACAAGAGCTATCGGTTAAAGTTCCAAAAGAGTACTGGAGCAGATTAAATTTTACCATTGTTAGTTTTGGGCAAACTGTTTGTTTGCCGAGGAGTCCCAAGTGTGAAATTTGTCCAATTTCTAATTATTGTAATCTAAACGACTGGTAGGGTGCTGTTTTCAACGCACCACAAAACTAAACGACTGGTAGGGTGCTGTTTTCAACGCACCACAAAACCAAATAGGCATAAAATAAGGTTTCGCCGAAAGGCTTATTTTACCCTTTCGGGGCATCTCTTTTTTATGCCGATTTTTATTAATGGTGCGTTGAAAACAGCACCCTACAGAATTTTTGATATAATACCCTAACAGTCAAAAAGGGGATATTTTGGAACTTGTTTATTTGTGGGTAGAAAATTACAAAAACATACACCATCAAGGGTTTAATTTTTCGCCTAGATTTCATTGTGAGTACAATGAAAAGGACAAAGAGTTAACTATTAATGAAAATGATGATTATATTCCTGATTTTTTTGGTAAAAATATAAATATTACGGCTATTGTTGGGAAGAATGGGAGTGGGAAGAGTAGTGTTTTAGAGTATCTATCTGATAATCCAGAGTTTATTATTGCTTTTGAAAATGATGAGTTTTGGATAAATGAAGATATTGAAGATATTGAAGTTATTAATAAGACAAAATATAAATATACCAAAAATAAAATTGACCTAGATAGTGTGTATATTCCTTCTTCTGATTATTTACATAATAATATAGATTATTTTTATAAAGAAAAAGATATTAGAGAAACAACTTTTAGTCATTTTTTTGAAAATTCACATGAAAATATTTGGCAAAGTAGAGATGAAATCACTTTAAGACAATTCAATATGTTTTTTATTTCTAATAAACATTCTCTTAGAAAAATTATTTTTCCTAAAAATATAATTTTATCATTTGGAGTATTTAGCTTTAACTTTACTGGTTATAGTTATGAAAAAGAGTTAGATGCTTTTAGTTTATCAGAGTATACTTATCTATTGGCATATTTATATATGCTAGAACAATATTCTGTATTTAAAGAGTTAAATGATTCTTTTTTCCTTAAGAAAGAAAAACTAATAAGAGAGCTATTTTTAGAAAGTGAATATTTAATTGAGGATAAAAAGGCTTTAATAGAATATAAAAAATTAAAAAATTATTGTTCTTCTTTTGATAATTGTTCAGATATTTTTATTTATAAAAAAGATAAACTTGATGGAGCTTTTGAATCTAGGTTTTTTAAAGTTCCTATAAAATATTTTACAAAAGAAGTATTGCTTTTTCTTGATTATTTTGATGATGATATTAATAATTGTCAATTTATCTGGGATACGAAATTTAGTTCAGGAGAAATAGCATTTATAAATTTATTAGCATCAATTTTCCATGAACTTCAAAATGGTAAATTATTGCTTTATATAGATGAAGGTGAAAGCTTTTTACACCCAAACTGGCAAAAAAAATACATATCATATATAGTCCAATTTATAAAAGATAATTTTCCGAATAGAAAAATACATTTAATTTTAACTTCTCATTCTCCATTCTTTTTATCTGATATACCAAAACAAAATATTATCTTTTTGGATAAAGATGAGGATGAAAATTGTCAAGTTCTAAAGCATAATGAAGTTTTAGAGAAAAAACAAACCTTCGGAGCAAACATCCACACTCTATTAAGCGATAGCTTTTTTATGGAAGATGGTTTAATGGGAGAATTTGCAAAAAGTAAAATAATACAAATTCAAAAATTTCATAAAAAAGTTTTAAAGTATCAAGAGAATGAAAAAGTAAAAAAAGCTTATATATATTTCTATAACAAAAAACAAAAAGAGTTTGAACAGATACAAAAAATTATAGGCGAACCATTCCTAAAAACCATAGTCAAAAATCAATTAGAAGAGATAGAGACTATATTATTCAAAGATAAGGCTAAACAGTTAGCCATTCAGCGATTTATTAGAGAGTTTGGAGAAGATGCAATTAATGAGGTTATAAAAAATGGTAAAGCTTGAGTATAAATTAGATAAACAAACTTTAGAGTGTTTATATATTAAAATGCTGTTTTCTTCAAAATTTGCTTCAGGGAAAAATGCTAAAATCGTCAAAAAAAGATTTGATGAATTAAAAGAGATTTATCCTTATAGTGTAATATTTTGTGATATGTCATTTGATAATATAATTTTTGTAGAACCTGAAAATATAAAATCGCTAATTAATAAAATTGAACTTAGAATAATAGAGCAGTCCGAAATAGAATTTAAAGAGATACAGAAAAAAAAGAAACTTATCTATAAGACAAAAGGAGAGCTAAAAAAGGTATTTGATTATATTAAGTTTCAACCTCTAATATCCAAATTCTTTGAAAAAGAGTTAGAGACTCGCACTTGTTATTTTTGTAATATTCACTATGTAAATGAGTATAAAATAGATGAAAAAGAGTACAAAAATGAGTTTACTTTAGACCACTATTATGATAAAGGTAGTTACCCATATCTAGCTCTTTCAATATATAATTTAATACCATCTTGTTATGTCTGTAACTCCAAATTAAAAAAAACAGTAGAGTTAGATGTTTTTGCTCCAAATGCTAAAAATTTTGATTTTGATAAAAAGGTAAAATTCAAATTACTATTGAGCAAATCTTGCAAAGACCTAAACATTAAAACAAAAGAGAATATAGATATACAACTAAAAGAGAGATATTCAAATGAATATAAAAAATATATAGAACTCTTTAAACTAAATAAACGCTACCAAGCCCATAAAGATATAGTTTTTGAGATGATAAAAAACGCTGAACTCTACCCCGAAAGCCGACTAAAAGAGCTTCAAGACCTCACAGGTATTCCTTATCAAGAGATAAAAAAGGATATATTTAAACTGATAGATGATGAGGTGGATTTGTCTAAAGAGCCATTTTCTAAGCTTAAGAGGGATATGGCGTATGAGTTGGGGTTAATATGAAAAACCTCGTAGGGTGCTGTTTTCAACGCACCAAAAAACCAAACACTCATAAAATAACACCTCGCCGAAAGGCTTATTTAACCCTTTTTAAAAGGTTCTTCTTTTTACCAAATATTGGTGCGATAGCAATCGCCCCCTACGTTAAAACCCTTTCGGGGAAGCTCTTCTTTTTGCCGATTTTTATTAATGGTGCGTTGAAAACAGCACCCTACGGAGATTTTAATGAATTCTAATCAAATATATATGCAACAAGCCATAAACAAAGCATGGCAGTACCAATTACGAACTTACCCAAACCCTGCTGTTGGGTGTTTGGTTCTTTTTAATAACGAGATTGTAGCTCTTGAAGCCCATCAGAAGGCTGGGAGTTCTCATGCTGAGGTTTTGGCTCTTTTAAAGGCTTATGAGAGCATCTCAAATAAATCTATAACCTTTGATAGGTTTGACTCTTATAAAGCACATCAGTTTTTATATTCGCTTCCATCAGGTTTTTTTGCTGATTGTACGCTGTTTGTAACTCTTGAACCCTGTTCACATATTGGTCAAACTCCCTCTTGTGCTTCTTTGGTTAGCCATATTAAACCTAAAAAGGTTGTGATTGCTACGCTTGACCCAATTAAAGGGCATGATGGAGGGGTTAAACGACTTAAAGAGCAGGGGATAGAGGTTGAGGTTGGGGTTTGCCCAAAAGAGGCTTTAGAGCTATTAGAACCA
>Ga0256826_1001884_pt1 | contig 12997 bp, 8 predicted proteins | sample CV79metaG_FD_185975 | JGI IMG/M metagenome (GOLD analysis project Ga0256826, IMG submission 185975) | Hydrothermal vent microbial communities from East Pacific Rise, Pacific Ocean - CV79 | ecosystem: Environmental > Aquatic > Marine > Hydrothermal vents | place: Pacific Ocean: East Pacific Rise...
ACTAGATAGCGTGAAAGGTTTTATCGCTGGAGGTGCGATACTTGGGGCTTCTCAAACTGCATTTGCGAGTGATTCGATAGAGTCTATAAAAAATAAACTTCACGAACTTAACACATCTGATGATAAAGATAAAGAGATGAAAATCAAAAAACTTGAAGAGGAGTTTAATAAAGTCTTAGGTGCAACTGTAACAAACCTCAATAAAATAGAGCTTCTTGAAAAAGAGCAAAATATTATGGGCAAAAATATAGCTCAATCAGAGTATGATATAAAAGTTTTAAATAAAGATGTGACAAATTTAACAACACTTTATAATACTCTTGATGCACATTTAAACACACTGCAACAGTTAGTAGAAAAAAACTCTCAAGAGATAAAAGGTTTGAAAAATAACTTTTTCATAACAGGTTTAGAACAGTTAGAGCAGTATAATCAAACAGCAAATCCATCTCCACTAAATAATGCCATAGATAATTTTCAATATGGTAAAAATCTTCTTAATTTTGATATTAAATATCTCTCCTATCAATACTATCTAATAGCTACTACCGAAGAGTTTTTGTATAATCAAAAAAATGATAAAACTTTTAAGGTAGTTGAAAATAGAGAGGTGATAGAAAATAGTTTTAAAAATCTACTCAATACACTTCCTGTAAAATATGAGTATTTAGCTATATTAACAACAAGTTATATCTCTGTTATGGGTGTTTTAGAGGAGCAAACAGTTCAAGGTTTATTAACTCCTATAAAAAAATATTATTTAAAACTTATAGATAAGTTGATACAACAGCACAAATATGATACAGCTGTATCGGTAGCCAATGATTGGAAAACTATGAGTGGAGAGGAATTAGCTCTTGAAAAAGCTAAAAAAGAGAGAGATGAGAATTTTCAAAAATATGAGATGGATTTTACAGATACAAAAACGATAGATAATATTCTTCAAACAAATCAAAATACACAATTAGTGCAAAAAGCATTTGACACATTAATGATACTTCAAGATAAAGAGGGTGCAAAAAAGTTGTTAGATATGAAAGTTTTTGAAGATAAAGAGTTTCGTATGAAAGCATATATGAAACTTTACTATAAGATGGGACGAGAGGATAAGATAGCAGAGTTAAAGAGTTTAATACTCTCTAATAGTAGCTATTCAGATGAGTTGAAAAACTGGATAAAAAGAAATTTTAGATAAAAGGTTGAGATGATGAAAAAAATTGTGCTGATATTCTTAATTATTAGTAGTTTGTTTGGAAAAATAATAGAACACGATGAATTAGGTATAGTTGAGGATACAGAAAGTAATTTAATATGGGATAAATCATCTACATTGATTAGAACATTACTTGAAGCAAAAAATTATTGTAAGAAACTTAATTTAAATCAATTTACTTGGCGATTACCAACAAAGAAAGAAATTAATTTATATTATACGAGAAATAGTTATGGATTTACGCATTATAATTATTGGTATGTAGTACGAAGCAATACTTCATTTTATGCAAAATGTGTTACAGAAGATATGCTAATTTGGCATGATATAAAAAATAGCATACCAAAAAAACCACAAATAGAAAACTATACTCAAAGAGAGTATGAAACAGATGAGGAGTTTACTACAAGTAAAAATAATAGTATAAAAAGATGGGGAAAAATCATAGATAAATATGAAAAAAGTTCTAAAATCACTATCAAGATAGTTGATTATGATATATCTATGGATAGAGTAAAATATAGTTATGATATACCTTTAAAAGGTATAGGTAAACAGAGTAGAGAAAAATTTATTAATTATAAAGATGCAAAAAAGTCTGCTATAAAAACAGGTGCAGATATAAATGCTACTGTTATTTTAGGACAAAATAGAGAGGAAAAATTTTATATTAAAGAGATAGTTTTTGATACAAAAGATATAGATATAAAAAAGCATCCTAAAATAGTTTTGGATAAAGATGCTGTTATAACGGTGACATTGTTAGAAAAACTGCCTATTGAGATTGATGGGGCAGATGATGAGATAGCATCGGGAACAGAGATAACATATAATAGATATGAAAAGAAAATCATCTCTCCAAAAGAATACAAAGATGCTTTATTTGTAAAAGAACCACATTATAAAAAAGAGATAAAATTATGTAGTTTTAGTGTTAAAGAGTTAAATAAAAATAAAGAGAAATCTCATCTTAATCTTAATATAAAATCAAACTTTGAGATTAAAGATATATATTTTAAAGAAAAAGGTGCTAGAAAATATATTCAATTAAAATTTATAGAAGATTTTTATAATCCAAATAGTTTGCAAGGAGTCTATCAAACAAAACCTAGAGTTATTCATAAAAATATAAAAAAATATGTTATAAAAATAGTAGGTAAAAAGGGTTACGAAGAGTTTTTTGAATGTGATAGAGTGAGTAAAAAATGTGTGAGTTTGGAAAGTAAGAAATTTTTATGAAACTCCTTTCCCTAACTCTTCTCTTAATATTATCAATAAGCATATACCTTACGTATAACAAAAGATATGAACCAATAGATGTAGATACAAGGTTAAAAGAGGTTGCTACAAAAGAGTATTTTGAGACAAAAATAGCAGAACTTATGGAAGATAAAAAGAGTGATGAGCTTCAAGATATGGTTAGTTTAGCAAAATATCTTCATATCGATGTTACAACTTCACATATGGAGGAGAAAAAATCTCTCTTTAGTGTAAAAAAAGCGAAAGATATATGGAGTGGTTTTGTCTATGGAAAAGTAGATAATGAAACCCAATTTTATAGCTGTATAGCATCAGATATGACTTTAGTTGGGGATATTCGAGATTTTTCGATAGAGGGTAAAAAATATCTTAAAGATGAAGATTATGATAAATTTGTTTTGGGATTATCAAGTATAGGTATATTATTGACTGCGACATCTTATATCTCGTTTGGAACGACCTCCACTATGAAAGTTGGAACATCAACACTTAAAGTTGCTGTAAAAAGTGAAAAACTTTCTAAACCTTTTTTAAAGCTTATCTCTAAGAAACTCTCTAAAACTATTAACTATAAAGAGTTTAAAATGATAGATTTTTCATCTGTTTCAGCTATAAAACACTCTTTCTTAAAAATTAAAAATAGTTTTAATCTCTCTTATCTTCAAAAATTAACAACAAATATTAATCATCTTAAAAATAATACTTCTCTGTACAAAACAACAAAGTTACTAAAATATGTAGAGAGTGAAAAAGATTTGAAAAAGTTAATGAAACTATCTGATACATATAAGAACAACACTTTAACTGTTATGAAAATTTTAGGAAAAACAGCTTTAAATGGAGTCAAATATAGTATGATATTTTTATATCAGATAGGTGCTTTTCTACTCTCTTTTTTATTTCTACTCCTACTTTTTTAAAGAGATAACTATAAAGATTTAAAAAACAACATCTCTCTTTCACGTAAAATTCGTATCATATTTGTACTTCCAGCAACACCTACTGGGTCACCTGCTGTCAATATATAGCTTTTATCAAGTTTCAAAACATCGCGCTCTATACCTTGGTTCATTACCTCTTTCATCATCTGACCTAAAGAGTTTTTTTGAACCATAAAAGCTGGAACAACTCCCCAACAAATTGTTAAAATTCTTGCTACTTTTTCATCATGAGTTACTGCATAAATATCTCTACGAGGACGGTAACGAGAAAGTTTTTTTACGGATGAACCTGATGCTGTTAATGCTATAAGCCCCCACGCATCTATATCTTCACAGAGTTTAACGGCTGAAGAGTTTATACTATCTGTGGCATCTTTTATTGAAAATTTGTTATGTTTATTGAAGGGATAAATATTTTCTATACCTTGAATAGTTTGAACCATCGTCTCAACTGCTAAAACAGGATTAATCCCTACGGCACTCTCCTCTGAAAGCATAACAGCATCTGTTCCATCTATGACAGCATTTGCTATATCACTTATCTCTGCACGAGTTGCTGTCTCTTTTGTTGTCATAGAGAGAAGCATCTGTGTAGCAGTTATAACAGGTTTAGATGCCTCATTTGCTTTACTTATAAGCATCTTTTGAAGTGTTGGTACTTCATAAAAAGGAACTTCTATACCCAAATCCCCCCGAGCAACCATAATCCCATCACTTACCTCTAAAATAGCATCTATATTTTCAACAGCATCAAATTTTTCTATTTTAGCAAAGAGTTGAGTGTTGTTATTGTGTGCTTGAAGAATTTTTCTTGCTTCTATCATATCGTTAGCATCTTGAACAAAAGAGATAGCCATAAAATCTACACCATTTTTTATTCCCCAAAGCATATCTTTTCTATCTTTTAGAGTTAAAACATCTATACCTAAACGAGTATTTGGAAAATTAACACCTTTTTTAGATGATAATATTCCATCATTTTCAACACGAACTGTAACTGTTGTATCACTGAGAGATATAACAGTAGTTCTAATCATTCCATCATAAAGATATATACGCTCATCTACTTTGAGCTGTTTTAAAATTGTAGGTTGATTTATACAAGTAATATAACTACTCTCAGATAATTTTTTTCCTAAAATTTCCTCTTGAACAAACTCAATAGTATCATCTTTTTTAAGTTCAAAAGGCTTTTCAAGTTTTCCTACTCGAATTTTTGGGCCACTTATATCTTGTAAGACACCTGTTAAAAGACCAGTATTTTTTTCAGCTTGACGGATACGTTGTAATACTTCAAAATGAGATTCGTGAGAACCGTGTGAAAAGTTTAAACGAAAAACATTGACACCTGCTCGGATAAGATTTTCTATTACCTCTAATGAGTCGGATGCTGGTCCTATTGTTGCTAAGATTTTTGTTCTTTTTTTCATATTATCTCCTAAATAAATCTATTTGTATTTTAGCTAATATCAAATTAGTTACTCTTATAGGTTGATTTTTGTAACAGCTTTTGAGTTATACAGTGCAAGAGAATTAATAGGATATAATTCTAAATCATAAAATATAAAAGGATAAAAAATTGGAAGATATGTTTAGTAATTTAGCAACTTATGGATATATAGGACTTTTCCTCTACTCTTTGGGTGGTGGATTTGTAGCATTGGTTGGTGCAGGGGTTCTCTCTTTTATGGGAAAAATGGATTTGACAACATCTATCGCAGTTGCATTTGTTGCTAATACTATCGGTGATGTTATGCTTTTTTATATGGCACGATACCAAAAAAGTATGATGATGGAGAGTATTGGAGAACATAGACGTAAATTAGCACTTGCACATATTTTGATGAAAAAATATGGTTCTTGGATAGTGCTTATTCAAAAATTTGTATATGGTATAAAAACACTTATTCCAATAGCGATAGGTTTAACAAAATATGATTTTAAAAAATTTGCTATTTTAAATATATTGAGTGCAGGTATTTGGTCTTTAGTTTTTGGTCTTGGAAGTTTTTACTCTGGAAATGCTTTAGTAAAGTTTGCAGAAATAATAGGAGACAAACCTTGGATAGCACCTATTATCTTAATTGTTTTGGGTGGAAGTTTATGGTTTTATTTAGAAAAAGCTACCAAGAAAAAGTAGCTTTATTTGTAGAAGATGAATTAAAAATCATTTAATTCATCTTCCAATATAGGTTCAATAAACTCTGTAAAAACAATCTCAACACGACGATTTTTTCGTCTTCCTTCACTTGTTTCATTTGTAGCTACTGGAGAGTTCTCTCCTTCAGAATATATAGCAATATTAGAAGCTAAAACACCCTGTTCAATAAGATAATCTTTTACGATTTGTGCTCGTTTTAAGGCTAGTTTTTTATTGTAGCTTTGAGAACCTACATTGTCAGCATATCCGTAAAGTTCAACTACAAGTTGTGAATCATCTAGCATAAGTTCTATAACATGGGATAAAACAGTTAAAGATTTTTTTGTGATGGCAGTTGATTTATATTGAAAATGGATGCGTTTCTTTTCAATATCTCTTTTAATCACTTCTGCTATTTTTGCTTCTATCTTTTTTTTCACTTTAGGAATATATATTTTTGGTTTCTTAATAATTTTTGGTTTTGGTTTGGGCTTTATTTTAGGTTTAATTATCTTTTTCTTAATCGGTTCTATAAAATTCTTACAACCATACATATTTATATCTAAAGGCTCTATTGTTTGGTCACAAATATCTTGCATATCTGCAATACCATCTTTATCTACTTCTAAATTTAATGGTAAAGTATCATTGGATTCATTGATAGTGGATAATCCCAGCTCTTTAGACAATACACCCATACTCTCCATAAGTTTATATTTTGTGTAAAGCATTGTATAGTGATTGTCCATATCAGATTTTTCAGCATTATTATATTCATCTTCAATATTTAATATATCTAATAGTGAACGTTTCCCTATTGCAAACTCTTGTGAATAAGCTTCTCTCGCTTTATCTGCAAACTTTACATGTTTCTTTAACACAGTTTCCTTTCGTAATAGAGAGTTATAATTACGCCATGAAAGTCTTACCGATTCTATTATCTGTCTTTTTATTTTTTTAAGTAAAGAGTTCTCTTGATTGACAATACTAACATTTTTTTGAATAGTATCTTCATCTGCAAATCCACTAAAAAGATTATATTGTAATTTTATTCCTGCATAGTATCTATCTGTTTCTCCTTTTACGGCAGATACATTACTATTTTTTTCAGCTTTTAATACAAAATCAACAGAGGGATAGTTTCCTTTTTTTTCCTTTTCATACGCATATTTTTTTGCTTTTACATTAAAGTTTGCTATCTTTAATGCAGGATGAATTTCCAATGCTTTTTCTGTTGCTTCATCAATATTTTTTGGTAAAATAAAAGAGTTAGAAGGTTCTATAAAATCATCTGCATAGAGAAAGCGACCTAGCATTTTGTGAAATTTTATAAGTTCATTTTTAAGATTATTTTGTTGTGCAATAAGGTCTGTTTTTGCTTTGGCATAACGTGTTTCTATTTGTAGCATATCTGAACGAGGACTAAATCCAGAATCAACTTTTGCTTTTATCTTTGCTAAAATCGTTTCGTGAGTTGCAATGTTTTTTTCATTCAGTTGAACATTTTTTTTATATTTTAAAATATTAATATATATTTCACTAACTTGAAGAGCGATAGAGTTGATTTTTTCAATGATAGAAAAAGAAGCAGAAAGATAACGAGCTTTCTGTTCATCTATCTCATTTGTTGTTTTAAAACCATTAAAAACATTTTGAATAAGAGTTAAAGAAGTTTCTGTTTTAAAAAGAGATAAATTTTCATAGTTGGTGGATTTTGATTTTGTATATTCCTCTCCAAAACTTGTATCTAAATTTATTGTAGGCATCAATCCTGAACGTGCAAATTTATACTCTTTTTTTACGGAATTATAATAGTGGACTTTTTCCTGTATTTCTGGATTTGTTTGTATAATTTCATTGGTAATATCTATCAATATTTGAGCATTTGCAATAGATGTAAATAGGGAGATAGAGAGGAACGTTCGTTTAAACACATCATATCCTAAGTATATTTATTGGTCTAATGATACTATATAAATCCTTATATCTATCAACAAAAAAGAGTAATTAGAAAAATAGATGATGATATAACAGTTGATATTAGATAAAATCCTGTAATAATAAAATTTTTGATAAAGGATTGTTCAATGTGTGGAATTGTTGGGTATTTAGGAGAAAAAAAATCTAAAGATATTTTAATAGATGGATTAAAAGAGTTAGAGTATCGAGGGTATGATTCTGCTGGTATAGCAGTTCTTGAAAATGGTCAATTTAGTAGTTTTAAAGCTACTGGAAAATTAGTAAACTTAGAGGAAAAAACAGTAAATTTTACAACAGATGGTTTTTCAGCAGGGATAGGTCATACTCGTTGGGCAACACATGGTAAACCAACAGAGTTAAACGCTCATCCTCATGCTGGAGAAAGCTCTTTTGTTGTTCATAATGGGATTATAGAAAATTATGCAGAACTGAAAAAAGAGTTAGTTGCAGATGGGTTTGTATTTTTAAGTCAGACAGATACAGAGGTTATAGTACATCTTTTTGAAAAAAATTTAAGAAGTAGTGAGAGTGAATTTAAAGCATTTGAAAAAACTCTTTCTCAGATAGAGGGTGCTTATGCTATTTTATTGGTAACAAAAACAGCTTCTAATACTATCTATTTTGCTAAATATGGTTCTCCTATGTTGATGGGGATAAATAGCGAAAATGAAAAATATTTTGCATCATCAGATACACCTCTTATAGGTCACTGTAAAGAGGTTAGTTACTTTGAAGATGGGGAGTATGGTTATGTTAATGCTAGTGAGATAGCTATTTTTGACATAGATGGGAATACAACAAAAGCAAAATGGCAACCTCTCTCTCAAAACAAACTTTCTGCTCAAAAAGATGGGTATAGATTTTTTATGGAGAAAGAGATTTATGAACAAAGTACAGTTATTGCAGATACATTACTTGGTCGATTAAGTGAAGATGAGGTTCTTTTTGATGAGTTAGAGAGTTCACTTTTTGATGGTATAAATGAGATAAAACTATGTGCTTGTGGAACATCTTACCATTCAGCTTTAAGTGCAACATACCTTTTTGAACGTCACTCTAAGATAAAAACTTCTGTTGAGGTTGCTTCTGAATTTAGATACCGTGAGCCTATTATGACGAAAGATACACTTTTTGTGGTTATCTCTCAAAGTGGTGAAACGGCGGATACTCTTGAAACACTCAAGATGGCTAAAAAAGCTGGACTAAAAACTTTAGTTATCTGTAATGTAGATAACTCCTCTATGGTTCGTTTGGCTGATGCTTGTATATTAACACGTGCAGGAGTTGAAAAGGGTGTTGCTTCTACAAAAGCTTTTGCTACTCAAGTAACTGTATTTTGGATGTTAAGTTTATATGTGGCTAAACTAAGAGATGCGTTAGATGTTAAAGAATTAAAAAGACAAGTTTCTCTTTTAAGAGAGGTTCCTGCGAGTGTTGAGGTGAGTGATGAACTTCATGAGAGAGTGAAACGTTTATCTAAACGCTATCTTCACGGACACGGTTTTTTCTTTATAGGTCGTGACATCTTTTTCCCACTTGCTTTAGAGGGTGCTTTAAAACTTAAAGAGATTAGTTATCTTCACGCTGAGGGGTATCCATCTGGTGAGATGAAACATGGTCCTATCGCTTTAGCTGACCCTGAGCTTTTTACCATAGCACTTTTACCACAACATCTTTTATATGAAAAATCTAAAAGTAATGTAGAGGAGTTAAGTGCTAGAGATAGTACTATCTGTGCTATTAGTCCTATTGTATTTGATAAAGCTGATGATTATATTCCTACGGCTATAAGAGCAGATTATATGTTAGAGTTTTTTGAGATGATGGTAGTTTTACAAATATTTTCACTTGAAATTTCTATCAGATTAGGCAATGATGTCGATATGCCACGTAACCTTGCTAAAAGTGTAACTGTCGAATAAGATTTGCTTATTTTCATTCTAAATTAATTAGTTATTAGATATTATCAATAACTAATTTTTTTAAGTGAGTTAAAATGAAACAAAAGTCTAGATTACTTCTGATTGTAACAGTACTGTTACTTTCCCTCGGTATAGCAACCATCATAAATGTTTCTCTAAATTTTAGAGATTATACGATAGATAGTGCTATCAAAAAATCAAAAATGACAGCTGATATTGTTAAAGATGGTTTGACTGCACATATGGTGAATGGCATTATGGATAAGAGAGAATATTTTTTAAATAAAATCTCTAATAAAGAGGAGATTAAATCTCTTTGGATAACTCGTTCAAAAGATGTTATTAATCAATATGGAACAGGGTTCAATAATGAAACAGTAAGAGATGCCATAGATAAACAGGTTTTAGAAACTGGTAAAATGATAAAAGTTGTAACTGAAAAAACAGATAAAATTATTTTACGAGTTACTATTCCATATAAAGCCACAGAGTTGGATATTCCAAACTGTTTAACATGTCATAATGTAGAACAAGGAACTACATTAGGTGCAATTAGTATGGAATTCGATATTACTAATATGCGAACAGAGAGTGCTATGACTATTTTAAAAATTGCTATAATTAATATAATATTTATTATTTTAGTTTTAATCCTTATCAACTACTACATTACACCTTATACAAAACTATTTTCAAATCTACAAGAGGGTATAAAAAAAGCTTATAAAGGTGATTTTACTCATAGTTTTGAAACAACAGTAAATGGTGATGCAAGAGAGATTGTAGTTCAGATAAATTCACTTTTTCAAAAGATACAAGAAAGTTTTATCGATATTAAAGAGGATTTAGGAACATTTATTCAGCAAGACACTACACATCATGATGACCCATTATATGAAACTAAGTTTATTATTGGTGAACTTTCAGATATATATAAATTTAAAAAGACTATCGAGTTAGATTCCTCTAAAGAGCTAGTATATTCAAGAATAGTAAATATTTTAATCTCTAAATATAGACTAAAACATTTTACACTTTATGAATTAAATAATGTTACATATAAAAGAACTCTTATCCATAATACAGATAGAACAACAATATGTTTAGATACAGTAGAAAATGATATAAATCTATGTAGAGCAAATAGAACAAATACCGATATTATCTCTTCAGATTTTAACAATTTATGTGAAGGGTGTGAAATCACTAACTCAAAATATATCTGTTTACCATTTACGATAAATCACGAACATTCAATAGTTTTATCTATAACAGCGAGATTAGATGAGGAGATAACACGGATTCAAGCTCAGGTAGATAGTATTAAACATTACCTTGAAGCTGCTAAACCTGTAATAGAGAGTAGTTTACTTATGGAACAACTTAGAGATACATCTTTAAAAGATGCTATGACAGGTCTTTATAATAGAAGATTTTTAGATGAATTTATAGACCAAATAATGAGTCAAACAAAAAGAAATAAAGAGAATTATCATGTCTTAATGCTAGATGTTGATTTCTTTAAAAAAGTAAATGATACATATGGACATGATGTTGGAGACCAAGTTATTGTGAAAATAGGTATACTTTTAAATGAAACTATTCGAGAATCTGATTTAGGTATTAGATATGGTGGAGAAGAGTTTGTTATTTTACTTTATAATTCAACAAATGAGGGTGCTTTAGAAGTTGCTAAAAAGATACATAAAGGATTTGGTGATTTAGAATTTGATGTTGGTAATGGTGAGACTATGCAAAAAACTATGAGTATTGGTATGGCTAAATTTCCTAGAGATGGAGATACTATTTGGAAATGTATCAAGTTTGCTGATACAGCACTTTATGTGGCAAAAACAACGGGAAGAGATAAAATTGTAGAGTATGCAAAAGAGATGAGTGAAAGTGATGATGTTAGATAATATCTAACATCATCACTTCATTAAAAAGCGAAGAGGAGGAGGGTTTGCCTAATGGCAACCACATCCACCACCACCGCCAGTTCCACAACTTCCACCACTACTTTGAGCAGGAGCTGATGCTGTTGAACAAGCACTTACACCGGGAGGTGTTGTTGGTTGCACAGCAGAGTTATCTACTCCACCCTCAGCATTGATTTTTTCTATCTGGTTCCATATAGACTCAGCTGCTTTTGCATAACGCTTTGCAGACTCACAAGATGGATTAACAAATGTGATAGGTTTCCCTTCATCACCACCAGTTCTAATACTTGGCTCGATAGGAATCTCAGCGATAATTTGAGTATCAAACTCTTTAGCCATAGGGCCAGAAGTTCCTTTACCAAAAATATCATACTCCACACCAGTATCTGGAGCGATAAAACCACTCATATTTTCAACAACTCCAGCGATAGGAATATGAAGTTTTTTGAACATATCTAATGAACGACGTGAATCATCTAAAGATACTGTTTGTGGAGTTGTAACAGTTAAACCAACCGTTACAGGTACACTTTGTGCAAGAGTAAGTTGTGCATCACCAGTTCCAGGAGGCATATCTATAACAAGTACATCCAGTTCAGACCATAATATATCACGCAAGAACTGCTCGATAGCTTTCATAATCATAGCTCCACGCCACATTAAAGATTGACCCTCTTCCATAAGTGAACCCATAGACATCATCTCGATACCATACGCTTTAATAGGAAGAACTTTATTACCATTTACTTCAGGTTTAACATCTGCAACACCCATCATACGAGGAATATTTGGACCATAAATATCAGCATCTAAAAGACCAACTTTTTTGCCTTGAGCAGCAAGAGCGATAGCGATATTTACTGATGTTGTTGATTTCCCAACACCACCTTTTCCAGAACTTACCATTAAAAAGTTTTTTACTTGAGGAGCAATATTTTTACCCTTAGATGAAGACTCTTTTGGCATTTGAGGCGCTTTAACATTTGGAGTTACTTTTGTCGCACCAACTTTTTTTAACTCTGCCGTAGCATCATCAAAAATTTGTTGTGAAACTTCTGGAGCAGATGAAGTTATATCTACATTAAAACTTACTTCTGTTCCATTGATTACTATATTGTTAACAAAACCAAAAGTTACAATATCTTTGGTAAAACCAGGATACATAACTTTTGATAGAGCTAATTTTACAATCTCTTCAGTCATCATATTTCTTTGCCTTTATTAAAAATTTATTTTAGAACTTTATCATACTCTAAATAAGACAAAAATTGTCTTATTTAAATAATTATTTTATTTAAGTTTACTTAACTATTTTAGAGCATCTTCTTTTGCTTTATTTTCTGCAATAATCTGTTCAATCCCTTCAGGATTTTCCATAATATTTTGAGTGATTTTGTATGAACAAAACTTTGGTCCACACATAGAACAGAACTCAGCCTCTTTAAAAACTTCTTGAGGAAGTGTTTCATCGTGGTACTCTCTAGCTCTTTCACCATCTAGTGCTAGTTCAAACTGTTTTTCCCAGTTGAAGTTGTAACGTGCATCACTCATCTCATCATCTATATCTCTTGCACCTTTACGCCCTCTAGCGATGTCAGCAG
>Ga0256826_1001885_pt1 | contig 12990 bp, 12 predicted proteins | sample CV79metaG_FD_185975 | JGI IMG/M metagenome (GOLD analysis project Ga0256826, IMG submission 185975) | Hydrothermal vent microbial communities from East Pacific Rise, Pacific Ocean - CV79 | ecosystem: Environmental > Aquatic > Marine > Hydrothermal vents | place: Pacific Ocean: East Pacific Rise...
ATGATAAAGATATGAAAATTATAAAAGAGATAAAAAACATTATTTTGGCACCTCAAGTTTCTCTAGTTTTAAATCTTCATGATGGTCATGGTTTTTATCGAAAAAAGTACCAAGGAAGTATTTTTAATCCTACTGCATGGGGACAGACTTGTGTAATAGACCAATGTAATCTCAAGGAAGAACAAGAGTTTGGTAATCTAACTAATATTGCTTCAACTGTAAAAAACAATGTTAATACAAAACTATTAGAGAAACATCATAGTTTTAATGTAAAAAATACAAAAACAAAATACGAAGATGAAGCTATGCAACTCTCTTTAACTTATTTTGCTGTTACAAACAATAAGCCTGCTTTTGCAGTTGAAACAAGCAAAAATTTAAAAACTTTAAGTCAAAAAGTATTTTATCAATTATTAGCAATTGAAGAGTTTATGAAAATTATGCATATTACATACAAACGAAATTTCACAATGAATGAGAAAAATATTACTAAAATAATAAAAAATTATGGAAAGCTTAATATAAATAACACAATAAACCTAAATTTAGGTAATATAAAAAAGCATTTAAGGTTTATTCCGATAAAATATTCTAATAATGTATTTCACTTTTCTCACCCTTTAGGGGCTTATAGAAAAGTTAAAGATAATTATCAAGTTTACATTGGAAATAAAAAAATCACCACTTTAAGAAGTGATTATTTTAAGATAAAGCCAGATTGTATAAAATCTTTTGATGCAATCGTTGATGGAAAGTTAATTTCTATTAAAAAAACTTCATCTTTTGATGTAAAAGCCGATTTTAAGATATTGAAAACTCAAGGTATTCGAGTAAATGTCATTGGTTTTCATTCTAAGAAAAGTAAAGATGAAAGCAATATACTTATAAAGGCAAAAGACTTAAATAAAGTCTATTCAGTTGATAAAAAACATAAAATTTATAGAGTTGAATTTTATGAAAAAGATAGATTCTGTTCTATGTCTATGGTGAATTTTAAATAGGATTAAGTTATATGAGCAAAATAGAACAAGATTCGTTCTCAAGTGTACTTTCAGTAAACCCATATAAAAAAAGTTACTATAGTGGTGTGGCTAGCTTTGTTAGTGAATCAACATCACCCTCTTTTTCTAAAGAACAGTTTGCAATCTCTTATCTTAACACTAATGGCTTTATCACATCTCTCATAGCGATTAGTAAAAATATTCCAGATGAAGACCTATTTGATGCTATAAATAGTAAAGTATATGATGATTTAGGACTTGACCAAGCAGTAGAGTATAGCTTACAGTATGTTGAATCGTTTAATAACTTAGATGAAGATAATAGATATTTTCATGTATTTATAGTAGATCCTCTTAGCCTTACACAAGTATTTGAAAATACAATAGAAAATATCAAATACCTAGATGTAATTATTCCTGCTCCACTTCTTATTAAGTCTCTTTATACAAAAGACCTTATTTCCTATACAGGAACACACTGTTTTATTTATTTTCAAGAAAATGATGCTTTTGTGACTATTTATGGTGATGGAGAGTTTATTTATACGAAATCTATTAAATACTCATTTATAGATATGCACGATCGCTTTTGTGAGCTTTATGGAGAGCGCATTGATTATGATAAGTTTCTCAACTTTTTCACTACACATAACCTCAAAGATACACAAAGCGATTATAAAATATTTTTTATTAAGCTATATAAAGAACTTTTTGCGAATGTAAACGATATTCTAACCTATGCAAAACGAGCTTTTGACATTGAAAAATTTGACCAAATTTATATTGGTTCACAAGTAGATACAAAAACAAAACTTTATGAGATGTTGGAAGTTGAGCTAAATATTAAAACAGTCGAATTTGAATTTGATTATGGCTTTGAAGGAACAGGCGAATTTGTAGACCAACTGCATTCTTTAATGCATTTATATACAACTCTTCCTTCCGATGAAAAGTATATAGCCAACTTTTCCCCGTATCATCGTCCACCAAAATTTACACAAAGAGAAAGTGGAAAGCTTATTCTTGTTATGGCAGCTTCTTTTATTCTTGCATTTGCCTATCCTGTAACATACTGGGGCCTAACCTATGCCCAAGACTTACAAAAAGAACTTCTTCAAAAAAATTATAAAGACTTGCATATTCAAAGAACAACAAGAGAAGCAACGATTAAAAATAGACAAGCTGATAAAACGAAATCTATTAAACTCTTAGCGAGAGAAAAAGAAGAGTATATAAATAAAAAAAATACTCTTATAAAAATACATGATGTTAAAGTGAATTATCCTATGAAAGCAAAATTATTAGCAATGTTTACAAAAGATTTCAATACTTATGGTGTGCACCTGCAAAGTGCTACTTATAGTCAAGATAGTATTTCAAAACAGCTTCACTTTTCACTCATTGCAACAAAAGATAAAAAAATCACAAAACTACTAGAACATCTCACCAAAATATATGATGGAAAATTTAAATTTTCACTTGAACTAATTTCCTATGATTATGAAGAAAAAAGATATCTTAGTGAATTAAAGGTAGTTATTTTATGAAGATAAATATAGAAGACTACTTGCATCAAATAGATGCTTATTTTAAAGATAAAAGTTCAAAAGATACTTATATGACTTACATAATGGCAGGTGCTGTCATCTTTGCTTTTTCGTATCTTCTATTTTGGGATAGTTCTTTTAATAACTTTGAATCAACCCGTAATAATGTAGTATCACTAAACAGTAATATTTCCAATGATGAAAGATTTTTAAGAAATAACTCAGAACAAAGAGTAACTTCTCTTTCTAAAGAAATAGAAGTACTCAATAAAGAAATAATCATACATAAAGACAGAAATGCATATATCAAACATAAAATTGAAGAAATTTCATCTCTGATATATGATGAGAGAACATGGGGTGAGTATCTATACTCAATTTCAAAGAATGCTAAACGAAACAATATAAAAATTTTAGAATTTACAAATAAATATGCAGATAACAATCGCTCTTTTGGTCATATTTTAGACATTAGTTTAAAATCAAAGGGTAATTACATCAACACAATTAATTTTATTAACTCCCTAGAGCAGAGTGACTTAGTTGTTGATGTTCATGACTTAGTTATAGAATCTAATTCTACATTAAATAGTGAATTAAATATATCTGTATGGGGGATTACATACTAATGAAAATAATATTACTATTTTTCATCCTCGTAATGATACTAAATGCAAATGAATTAGATTGGGTAGATGAGCAAGTTCAGGCTATCAAACCTCCTCGAGTTGGACTCAATAAAAAAGTTTTACAGAAACTAAAAAATCCTTTTGTCTTTACTAAGGTTAAAAAAGAAACAAAAGAGATTTTTCCTGTACAAAACACAACTCAAGCAACAAATAGTCTTTCTGTTATACCCAAACAAAAAAAGGTTCATAAAAGATTTTATTTATCACTTATTATAAATAAATCTGCTATGATAAATAAAAAGTGGTATAAAGAGGGTGATTTTATTTTTGGATATAAAGTGATAGATATACAACAATCATCAGTTATACTTTTAAAAAATAAAACAAGACATATCATATCGACGAGTACACTCAATCCAAATATTATATTTAAAAACAAATAGGGATAAATCACATGAAATTTACAAATAAAATAATCTATCCAGCTTTATTAACTATGCTTCTCGTGACTAATAGCTTTGCAGATTGTTCTTATGAATTATTTACTATTAGCTCCACAAAGAATACTAAAATTATAGACTTTATTGAACAACTAAGTGATGAATGTTCTTTTAGTATTATTGTTACCGATCCAAATGCAGAAAAGTTTTTAAATACACGACTTAACAAGACTAATCTTAATAATCTCACAATAGATGAAGTACTAGACATCGTTCTTATTTCAAATAATCTTTCATATAACTTAGAAAACAATATTCTAAAAATCTCTTATCTTAAAACAAAAATTTTTGAAATAGATTACATTTTATCACAAAGAAAAAGTAAAGGAAGGACAAATGTCACACTAAGCTCTAGCTCAGCAACAGGCGGTGCACAATCAACAGGGGCAAGTGGTGGTACACTAGGTGCAGGAGGGGGAGCTCCATCTGCCTCTGAAGCAGGTATAGAAATAGAGAGTAAAGATGAAGTAAAATTTTGGGAAAAACTTGATTTAGAGTTTGAAAAAATTCTAAACCGTCCAACAGATCAATATGTAGCAGAAGCACCAATCATTAATAAAAATGCTGGTCTAGTTACTGTTACTGCAACTTCACAACAATTAGCAAGATTTAAAAATTACTTACATAGGCTACAAACTAAAGTACAACTCCAAGTTTTAATTGATGTGCAACTTTTATCCGTTACCATGAGTGAAGGCAAGACTACCGGTATAGACTGGCAACAGCTCTATAAACTACAAAATGTCAATTTAAGTGTGCACCATGTAAGGACAAAAAATGTAAGTACATTTGAATCAGATCCAAGTGCAAGTATTACGACAGCCTTATCCACAGCGGGGAGTACAGCATCTAACTTAGTGAGTATTAAAGCAGGTGGAGAACTCAACGAAGTTATTAAATTTTTACAAACACAAGGTGATGTAACATCTATTTCAAATCCTAAAGTCCTAACGCTGAATAATCAACCAGCACTGATTACTGCTGGAACAGAGTTCTTTTACAAACTTACTAGTACAGAGACATTAGCAGGTGGAGCAGGTGCCGGAGCACAAAGTTCAAATGAAAATGTACAGTCAGTTTTTGCAGGAGTTCTGCTTACCATCACTCCTGAAATTTCCGATGACAAATCTATAACACTAAAGATAAATCCTTCTCTTTCAGAAACTACAACAGATATTTCTGCAACAGATAATAGTAATCGTAAAATGCCTCCTGATTTAAACAGACGTCAACTCTCTTCTGTTGTAACAGTTAAAGATGGAAACAGAGTTATACTTGGAGGATTGATTAATACTAAAAATACAAATAAATCTAATAAAGTTCCTATTTTAGGAGATATACCTATTATCAGTTATTTATTTAAATACGAGGAAAAAATCAAAACAACCCAAGAGTTAGTTATCATTATTGAACCACATATTATTCATAAAAAAATAGATTCTGTCTCTCTTTCAGGACTTGGTTATGTTGGTTTAAGTGACGACTTTTTAGAAGTTGAAACAGACAAATCAAAAGATATCATCTTAGTCAATGAAAATACAACAAAGTAATAATTTATGAGTTCTAACCTTTATGTCAATTCAAAAAATGTTTTTTTAGATACTGTAAATGCTAAAGATTATGTACAATTAGATAGAGTTTCTACTATTTATCAGTCACTTAAAAACTCTATTAAAAAGCCTCTTAAAATGATTTTACTTTATGGTAGACCGGGAACAGGAAAGAGTATGTTTTTAAATAAGCTTCACAACGATATATCTATTGATCAAAGTATTTTTATCTATCAGACTCCGATTCTAGATGAAAGTGAATTTTACAAAACATTAGCACAGGATATTTTTCAAACTAAGTATACAGGTGAACTCAACTTTACACAATTTATGAAAATTGTAAAAACATCAGCAATAGATACTGTTCCAGTAGTTTTACTAGATGAGGCACAACTTTATTCTGATATTTTAATGGAAAAGATTCGTTTACTTTCAGATACAAGAACAGTGAAATTTGTTATTGCTTTACACAAGACTGAAAAAGAAGACCTAATTGCAAAAGAACATTTTCAAACACGTATTTGGGAAAGTATAGAGTTAGAAAATGCTTCTATATCTGAGCTAAAAATTTATATTCAAAAAAAACTTATGAAAGCAAACTGTTTTGATAGCGCAAATATGTTTGGAACAAAAAATGTAAATCTCATACATAAACTGACAAATGGAAATTATAGAGATACAAACAAACTAATATATACACTTTTTGATCTTTATTGTGCATATGAAGACAATCATCAATTATCAAAATTTGGCACAAGTACTATTTCCAATAAACTCATTGAAATGTCAGCCATACATACAGGACTATTAAATGCTTAATACTACTGAGTTAGAAAAAAGATGGTTAAAGTATAAAATTAAATCATACATTCCTCATGTTGTTATTACATTAAGTGCAGTAATTATTGTTTTTACATTAGTTTATTTACTAGATACTAAAAATACACAAAAAACTAGTACCCCTTTACCTAAAGCACATAAACAAGAAGTCATAAAAAGTGTAAAACAAGTTACAATTTCTCCCAAAAAGCCCATTATAAAATCTCCTGTACCAGCAACAGTAAGTTTAAAGATACTTAAACCAATTGAGATACACACTACACAAGACAAACAAATCACACTAACACCCTCATTAAATTTTATGAAACATCTCCAAACTTCTTCTTTACCTTATGACAATGGGCATATAGAACAAATCCAAAATTCTTCAATAAAAGGGACAACAGAAGTATCAAAAACCACAAAAATAAAGATAGAAAAAAAAGTTCCTCAAACTCAAATTGAAAAAAAGCCAAAAGTTTCTAAAATTACTATAAAAAGACGAAATGCACAAGCTGATATTCAATCAATTATTGATAGATTTCATAAAAACAATAACCCTGGCTTAAGCCTTTTCATTGCAAAAAAGTATTACAAACTTGCTAATTATGAGCAAGCTTATAACTATGCCCTCATCACCAACAAAATAAACAGTGATATAGAAGGTAGTTGGCTAATTTTTAGTAAGTCACTTTTTAAATTAGGAAAAAAAGACAAAGCTATAACTACACTTAGAAAATATGCAAATAGTTCTCATTCAAGTAATGCTAAGCTACTTCTTGAAAAAATGCTCTCAGGAAAATTTCAATGAAAATATTACTTTTAGTTCTTTTAAGTTTAACTCTATATGCTGACTTAAAACATGAAATGTTCACTCTCTATCAAAACAAAAAATTTAAAGAAGTTTGTAACAAAGGTTTTACTAATCTTTACCCCAATAAAAAAGATGAAGAATTTGTCACTCTGTATGCTCTAGCTTGTTTAAAATCTGACTATATAGATAGGCTTTCTATTCCTATAGCTATCTTAAAACAATCACCCGAAGCAAGGTCAAATTCTGCTTATTTTTCTGTTATATTAATGCAAAAAAAGCTTCTCTACCATTCTCTTGTAGATAACTATGATCTTCATGCTTTCAAACTGCCAACAACTGACTATGTGTTATCAAAAGTTTTTGATCTTTATTCTAAAATTTCAAAGCACTCTCCTCGAGCCTATTATTTACTTGAAGATACACAAGATAAAAAACTTAGTTATAAGCTTTATATTTCAACAGAGAGCATGATTGATAAACTTATAATTGAAGAGTTTTATGATACAATAAAAATCAAACATCATATATACTGGTAGGTTTTATTGTGGATAGAATAACAACAGATTTACTTGCTAACGGCTCGATAATGAAGAGTCAAGTGGATAGATTGCATGCTAAAGGCATTCATGATTATCTTATATTAAGAGATATTACTCTCTCTGGTTTTATGACAATGGACAGACTTGTTCGCTTTATTGTGCATCAAGTAAGAGATGGCGTTTATGACCTTTCAATCATTGATAATTATGATTACATTAGTGAAAAGATTGTTCTTGAAAAGCTTGCATCCGAACTTGACTTACTATTTGTAGACATAGACTCTATAGACATGGACTATAATCTTACAGAAAGAGTTCCCCTTGCACAATTAAAAAGACATCATTTCATCCCAATTTCACAAGATGACATGAGTATTACAGTTAGCTTTAAAGACCCACTTGATATAGATGCACAAGAAGCTGCACAAAGACTATTTCCAAGAAAAATTTTAAAAATTGCCCTTAGTACAAAAAAACAAATAGCGAATTACCTTTATAAAATAGAATTAAAAGATAGTGTTAAAGGACTTGTAAAAAAAATCAAAGATGAGCTTAATTCTATAAACTCTATTGAAGAGCAACAAGAAGCATCATCTATATTACTTCTTATTGATGTTATACTCAAAACTTGTATTCGTGGCCGAGCAAGTGATATTCATATAGAACCAACTGAAAAAAACTGTGTTGTTCGTGGTAGAATTGATGGGAAATTAACAGAGATGTTTATCTTTGAGAAAAGTATATACCCTCCACTCTCTTCTCGTTTAAAACTTTTAGCAAACCTTGATATTGCAGAAAAAAGAAAACCACAAGATGGACGTTTTTCTACAGCAGTGGGTGTAAGAGAATATGATTTTCGTATTTCTACTCTTCCTATCCTCTATGGTGAATCAATTGTTATGCGTGTTCTCGATAAAGAAAAAGCCCTTGTAAAACTAGAAGATGCTGGGATGGATTCAGCAAGTTATCAAAAACTACTTAAAGGACTAGAATCTCCTTATGGCATTATTTTAGTTACTGGACCAACAGGTTCAGGTAAAACAACTACATTATATGGTGCACTCAATGAACTTAGAAATGTTGAAGACAAGGTTATAACAGTTGAAGACCCTGTTGAGTATAGAATGAATCTCATCCAACAAGTTCAAGTCAATGCAAAAGTTGGTTTAAGTTTTGCAGATGCTCTTCGTTCTATTCTTCGTCAAGATCCTGATAAAATTATGATTGGGGAAATTCGTGATCAAGAAACTCTTGAAATTGCGATAAAAGCTGCACTGACAGGACATATGGTTATTTCAACCCTACACACAAATGATTCTATAAGTGCTATCCCTCGTATGGTAGATATGGGGATACAACATTATCTTATAAGTGGTGCATTAGTAGCCATTCAAGCACAACGACTTGTAAGAAAAATTTGTATACATTGTAAAAAAGAAGAACTTTTACCCTCTTCTGTTTTAGCAGAGTTAAAAGAATTTATACCTGAAGGTGCACATTTTTATAAAGGAAGTGGCTGTAAAGAGTGTGGTGACAGTGGCTATATGGGACGAGAAATGATTTGTGAAGTACTCAATATTTCTGAGGATCTTTCTTCTCTAATAGCAAAAGGGGCTTCCAAAGAAACTATGCTAGAACAAGCGAACAAAGAAGGTTTTATAGACCTTTTTCATAATGGTATTCAAAAAGCTCTTGACGGTGTTACTACTATTGAAGAAATTTTAAAAGTTGCGAAAGGATGAAGTATTTTATAGCAACTATCATGACAAGAGGTAAACGTGAAGAGATTTCACTTTATGCAAAGAACAGAAAAGAAGCAAGTCATTATGTAAAACTAAAATATTCAGGTATTGTGATCAAAGTTGTAGAATCACAAGAACCTTTTGAAGAAAAATTCAAACGATTTAAAAATGACTTGCTTAAAAACTTAAAAAAGAAAAAGATAAAACCTGATGCTCTTATAGCAGCTATCAGACAACTTGCTGTTATGACAAATGCTGGTATTTCTATCCACGATTCTATCAGTGAAATAGCTGATGCGACAGATGAGGAGGCTCTTAAAACTGTTTTTTCTAAACTTGCAGATGATATAAACTCGGGTCACTCTCTTTCTACCTCTATGGAAAATTTTCGCTTTGAACTAGGAAATCTAACCATCGCTATGGTGCAACTTGGTGAAAAAACAGGTAATCTCGATGAAGCACTCTACTCTCTTGCTGATATGCTTGAAGAAATCCGTGCGAATATCACAAAGTTTAAAAAAGCGATGGCATATCCAAGAAATGTTATGATTGCCATGGCTGTTGCTTTTACAGTTCTTATCTCTTATGTTGTACCTCAGTTTAAAACAATTTTTGAAGAACTTGGTGCTAATTTACCACTTCCAACTCTCATACTTTTGAAACTAGAGTATATATTTAATAACTTTGGACCTTACGTTCTTATACTTCTTGCTACGACATTCTTTACCACACGATATTTTATTAATAACTATAGGCATGTTCGATTTAGATGGCATCAAATTTTACTTCGGACTATGCTTCTTAAAAACATTATCAAGTTTTCAACTCTTAACCGTTTCACACTAGTTTTTTCTGAACTAATTCGTGCTGGAATTCCTATAGCTGAAGCACTTGATACATCTATAGAGATGATTGACAACCTTCCCTTAAAAGATAAACTGTATGGTGTTAGGATTACTGTTGAAAAAGGCGGTACCTTAAACAAAGGGCTTAAAGAGACCGAACTTTTTGAAAATATGATTATTCAGATGGTTCGTGCTGGTGAAGATAGTGGTACACTCGACACGATGATAAACAAAGTTGCAGAGTATTATAAAATGAAGTTCGATGCTATCATAGATGGTCTAAGTGAAGCAGTTGAGCCTATTATGCTTGTTATCATTGCCTCTATGGTTATCTTACTTGCACTTGGTATTTTCTTACCTATGTGGGATATGGGAAATGCGGTACAAGGTCGTTAAAACTGACTTTGTATCATACTGTAACGCGAACAACTCTTTGAACCTTATCTAAAAAAGTATTCATGCTTTGTTCATCACTTTTAATGGTATAACTAGTTTTCATATCAAATTTTTTTTCTACTATTTCTATGTTTAGAATTTCACATTCATAATCAATAAATCGTATATCACTGTATTCTATGTCTATTGTTTTATAAATCTCTTTTTTATATTCTAAAAATTCCACCTTTTCAATCGAAAGATTGACAGCCTCACTATAAGCTCGTACAAGCCCACCAGTGCCAAGTTTTGTACCACCAAAATAACGTACAATAATCACAGCACAGTTGATAATCTCTTGTCCTTGAAGTACCATTAAAGATGGCTTACCAGATGTGCCCTTTGGTTCTCCATCATCACTTGACGACTCTACAATCTGGTCATATTCATTTAAGTACCTATATGCTGTAACAAAATGGCGTGCTTTTGGATGTTGTTCTTGGAGTGTTGCAAGAGTTGTAGTATATAAATCATAAGGCATAAAGTGAGCAATAAATTTTGATTGCTTCACTTCATATGTCATAGTTGAAATATCTCTTGTATATTTCATAAAAAAATTAGGCTAAATTTGTATAGACTTTTTGTACATCTTCATCGTCTTCTAACTTCTCTAGTATTTTATCAATCTCAGCTTGTTGCTCTTCATTAATTTCCACAGGAGTATTAGCGATACGCTCTAATGTCGCTTTTTTTATCTCGATTTTCATGCTTTCAAGTGCAGTGTTTAAAGTACCAAAACTTGTATAATCAGCTGTTACTAGACACTCACCCTCTTCCTCTTCTATCTCTTCTAAACCTGCATCAATCAGTTCAAGCTCAAGTTCTTCAATATCCATGCCCTCTTTTAAATCAAATTCAAAAAGTGCTTTTCTTGAAAACATAAACTCTAAAGAACCTTTATTGAGCATTTCTGCACCATTTTTAGTAAGGATATTTTTAACATTTGCAACAGTACGAGTATTATTATCAGTAGCACACTCTATAAAGATTAAAACACCATGTGATGCTTTTCCTTCAAAGTTAACCTCAGCCATATCTTTAAGATCTTTAGCAGTAGCACGCTTTATAGCAGCATCAATGTTATCTTTTGGCATATTCTCTGATTTTGCATTGAGAATAGCAGTACGGAGTTTTGGATTCATATCTGGATCCCCACCCCCATCTTTTGCCGCCATTGTTATAACTTTACCAAGCTTGGGAAATAACTTAGACATTGCCCCCCATCTTTTTAATTTTGATGCTTTTCTGTATTCAAACGCTCTACCCATAAAGACTATCCTCATTTTATTTTTGAAATTATACCATTTAATGTATAATACTGAGTAAGGATATTATATGAGATTAGGCTTTAGAATAAAACACTACTTTTTTAGTGCATTTCGTGAACTTTTTGTACATCATCATGGCTCATTGGAGTTTCGTGCAAAGATTTTTGCTCTTTTAATTGCAGCTTGCGATAAACCAAATGTCCAAAACTATATTGTTGTAAAAAAACTAGCAGAAGAAATCTATCTAGGAGATAAAGAGAGAGCTGACTTACTTATGCTATCAACTAAAGAAATTGTCCAAAAAGTAAAAGACAACAATGGTCTTGATCACGATACACTGGTAGAAAACATTCAAAAAGAACTTAAAATCGTACCAAGATATGCTAAAAAGATTAATGTTCCAGCACTACAACCATTTTTAGAGATTACATATGATACTAATGTTCGCTCATATCAAGAAAATATTTTAGAATTTTTACAAAATTTAAAAGATGAAACACTCAAAATCAAAGAAAAAAACAAGGATACATAATTATGGATTTACAAACACTAGCCCTTCATGCAGGATACGAAAAAGACTCACAGAGAACGATGGCAGTGCCTATTTACCAAACAACAGCATACGAATTTCGGGATGTTGAACATGCTGCAAATCTTTTTGCCCTCAAAGAACTTGGTAATATTTACACTCGTCTCAACAACCCAACGACTGATGTTTTTGAAAAACGTTTCGCAGAGCTCGAAGGTGGGGAAGCAGCCCTTGCCGCTGCAAGTGGAATGAGTGCTATATTCTTCGCTATTGCAAATGCAGCCGAAGCTGGAGACAATATCATCTGTGCAAATCAGCTTTACGGTGGAAGCTTAACACTCAATGCCCATACCTTTAAAAGATTTGGTATAGAGTCCCGTTTTTTTGATGTGCATAATCCAAAGTCTATGGAAGCACTTATAGATGAAAAAACAAAAGTTATCTTTTTTGAGTCGCTTACAAATCCAAGTATTGATGTAGCAGACATAGAAGCTATCACGGCTATTGCTAACAAGCATGGCATTTTAACGGTTGTAGATAACACTGTCGCTACTCCCGTTTTGTGTCGTCCATTTGAGTTTGGTGCAGATATTTCAGTCCATAGTGCGAGTAAATACACAACAGGTCAGGGACTTGCTATCGGCGGTATACTTGTTGAAAGAAAAGGACTTTTGGAGAAGATAAAAGGGAACTCGCGTTACGCACACTTCAATGAACCAGATGAATCTTACCATGGTTTAGTTTATGTGGATGTACCACTCCCTATCTTTAC
>Ga0256826_1001886_pt1 | contig 12988 bp, 14 predicted proteins | sample CV79metaG_FD_185975 | JGI IMG/M metagenome (GOLD analysis project Ga0256826, IMG submission 185975) | Hydrothermal vent microbial communities from East Pacific Rise, Pacific Ocean - CV79 | ecosystem: Environmental > Aquatic > Marine > Hydrothermal vents | place: Pacific Ocean: East Pacific Rise...
TTATATTCGATTGCTTTTTACATAGTTTAATAAAAAATCTTTTAAAAATGATTAAAAAACAATAATATCTTTGTCAAAAAAAAAATAACATGCCATGATTAAGCAATTAACAATTGCTGTTTTTTTGATTTTCATTTTTAACGCTTGTAATAATAAATATGAACAGAAGAAAACAACAATAAAAGAAAACAATACAATAAGCAATATTCAAATCTATGAAACCAGTTTCCTTTCCTTAGATAGTTTAGAAATAAGTGCTAAAGTATATGAAGTATCTCCTGATGCACCCGTGATTTTGCTTTGTCACCAGGCAAGGTTTAATAAATTTGAATACGAAGGTATTGCGCAAAAGTTAAACGAAAGGGGGTTTAATTGTGTAGCCATTGACCAGCGCTCTGGAGGACCAATATCCAATCAAATTAACGAAACAACAATTAGAGCTATTGAAGCTAATAAACCTATTGGATATTTGGATGCTGAGCAAGATATACTGGCAGCAATTAATTATACCGCAAATAAATACCATCAGAAAGTTATTTTATGGGGCTCCTCCTATTCTTCCACCTTAGCACTTTATATAGCATTGTCCAATGATCAAGTAAAAGCCGTATTGTCATTTAGTCCCGGAAATTATTTTGCCGATGAAAAGGGATCGCTTATTGAAAAACTCGCCTTACTTACAAAGCCAATGTTTATTACTTCCTCCAAAAGAGAGTCTTCCGAAATCAGCCAATTAATTAGCCAAATGACACTTAACAAAAACCAAGTTCATTTTATCCCAAAAGGAAATGGTCATCATGGTTCACGGGTACTTTGGAAGCAACAAACAGATGGCCAAGAGTATTGGGAAGCTGTAAATGCTTTTTTGGACAGCTTAAAAAATAATAATTAAAACCACCCATATTATTATAATATAGGCGGTTTCATTTTAATAAAAACTAGGTTTTATAAGTAAACTCGAAATGGTATCAACTTCTAAGACTCTTTTTTACTTAAAATCATCACTTGATCGGCAACCACTTCAGTTACATAACGAGTAATACCATTTTTATCTTCGTAGCTACTGTGGCTAAGTTTTCCTTGAACCATTACTTCAGTCCCTTTGGTCATATATTTTTTAATGTATTTACCTGTGCCATTCCATGCTATTACATTATGCCACTGGGTATCTGTTACCTGCTCACCTGCTTTATTTTTATAAAATTCGCTTGTAGCCACACTTATACTTACTTTATTGTTTCCGTTTGAAAATTCTCTCATTTCTGGGTCTGCACCTAAACGTCCGATTAATTGTACTTGATTTCTTAAACTTTTCATGATAATAAATTTTAATGTTTGTCATCTCCGGCTCGTCCGGTAGATTGTTGACGATGCAAACATACTATCAGTGAAATCCCTTATTCGGTTAATAAGCATTTGTAGTCGGGTAATACTCGTTTGTAAATGCTTATAAATGGATTTGTAGTTGTGTTTTAATATATTACAGATTATGTTAGATTGCGAATACTTATTGTGTAATAATTCAAAATAACTATTATAATTCCAATATGTTTCTTGAAAAGAAAATAATCTACACAATAAGTCATCTGTTTTGTAGAGAAAAAACTATGCGTTTTTAAAAAAAATCTGTTTAAAAACATTGTCGTGTTTATAAAGAAAAAGAAATCAACAAATAATCGGAATACATCTTTGCTATCTTTGATTTAATTTAACAACATGATATTTTAACAATTATCTATTTAGCAGTTACTATGACTCACTAGTGTCCACTAAAAGTTAGATTAAGTTCTTTGAAATTATTGTAAAGACAATGCATACAGATGATTATTTGACGGTGACGATTTAAACGGCTTCTCTATAAACCTAAGTATTGGTATATGCGGGTTTGGGAATTTGTTAAGATTAAACGAATAATTATTAATACTATTAGATTATATCTTAAAAATATAAATGGCAAGTTTTAAGAACACCTAGAAAAAACATAGTTTTAGACGAATAAAATTAGACTAAACCAATCTCTCTTAATCGTTGATTTAAATATTCTCCTGAAGAAATATCTTCAAATTGTTTTGGGTTATCTTCATCCATGCATTCCTTTAAACAATTTAATTTCATATCGTTAACAGGATGCATAAAAAACGGAATAGAAAAACGTGGGAGCCCCCATTCCTTTTGAGGAGGATTCACTACTTGGTGAATAGTAGATTTTAATTTATTATTGGTAAGACGAGAGAGCATATCTCCAACATTAATCATTAATTCATCTTTTGAAGCTATAGCATCTATCCACTCTCCTTCATGATTTTGAACTTGTAAACCTTTGCCTTGAGCTCCCATTAACAGCGTAATTAAATTAATATCAGTATGTGCAGCAGCTCTTACAGCTTCTTTTGGATCTTTACTAATAGGAGGATAATATATAGTTCGTAAAATACTGTTTCCTTCCCAAACATACTCATCAAAATAAAACTCATTTAACCCAATAAATAATGCCAAAGCTCTTAAAACATAAACCCCTGTTTTTTCAAGCAACTCATATGTTTTTTTACCCAAATTATTAAATTTAGGGAGCTCCTCAACAATGATGTTTTCCGGATAAACACCATTATACTTGGAACGAGCATTCAAGTGTTTACCAAAATGCCAAAACTCTTTTAAATCACCAACCGTTCTGCCTTTGGCATGCTCCTTACCAAAAGATGTAAATCCTCTTTGCCCTCCATTCTCCAATTGCTCGTATTTCTTTTTAGTTTCTATAGGGAGTGTAAAAAACTTATTTACTTCATCATATAAGGCTTTCATTAGGTTTGTATTTAAAAAATGCCCTTTCAAAGCTACAAAACCTATTTCTTGATAAGCTTTACCTATTTCTTGCACAAAGCGATTTTTCCTTTTCTCATCTCCAGAAAGAAACTCTTTCAGGTCTACTGTTGGTATTTTACTCATGATCTAGATTTTAATACAAATCAAAATATACTGCTTTCCTTTATTATTAACCAATCAAAAATACAATTATTATTGTAATAGCTTTATTATTGTCATTTAGCCATTATTTAAACAGCTTATCACCCCGGCTTGGCTTCTCTTTTTATAAATTATAATATATTTTTATCAACAAAAATAATTTAGTAAGTAATAAATATTATGATATTTTTGGGGTAGGTCTTTCGTATTTTCGCTATAGAATAAACAGCATTAAATGAAAGATTATTTAGATATTCAATATATTGTTTTTGGTAGTTCCTTACTAGCATTTATTATACAGATGCTATATATTTGGGGAGTATTTGCACGCTTAGCATTTTATAAATCCAAACACGACAAACATATTGAAAAGCCCGTTTCTGTTGTTATTACAAGTAAAGATGATTACTACTTTTTAAAGAAACATTTACCCATTATCCTTGAACAGGATTACCCTGATTATGAAGTGGTGCTGGTTAACGATCGTTCCGATGACGAAACCGGCGACTTGCTCAAACAATTATCGGATAAATATTCTCATTTAAAAGTAGTAAATATGAGTTTTAGTGTGAGTTTTTATCCCGGAAAAAAATTTCCTCTTTCTATCGGAATCAAATCCGCAAAAAACGAACTGCTCCTTCTTACCGATGCCGATTGTAAAGTAAACAGCAAAAACTGGATTAGAAATATGCAATCTGGTTTTGACGATCACACACAAATAGTATTGGGATATGGACCTTATCAATCTCAAAAAGGCCTATTAAATACACTTATTCGTTATTATTCTTTTTTTACTGCCTCGCAATATTTATCGTTTGCTCTTGCTAAAGTTCCATATATGGGAGTAGGCCGAAACCTAGCCTATAGAAAATCATTGTTTTATGAAAATAATGGATTCATATCACATTATAAAGTACCTTCCGGTGATGATGATCTCTTCATAAACGAAACAGCTACAGGCAAAAACGTAAAAATCTGCATACATCCGGATAGCTTCACATATAGTACACCTAAAACTACTTTTGGCCTTTGGCTTAAACAAAAAAGAAGGCATCTTTCAACAGGAAAACTCTATAAGCCAAAACATCAATTTTTACTCAGCTTATATCCTTTTTCACTTCTAGCTTTCTATAGCTTAATTGGATGGCAAATGTATACCGGTTTTCTGTTTTATTATGTTTTAGGAATGTTTGGTATTCGACTTTTAAGTTTCATGTTTATCCAGAAAACTACAATGGATAAGCTTGGTGAAAAGAAATTATTTTTAACTTCGCCAATATTAGAATTGTTCATGTTTTTACTAAACAGTATTTTAGTAATTATCAATACAATTTACAAGCAAAATAAATGGAAGTAAATAACAATTTAACACATAAAGCCCAAAGAGACCATGAGTTGGTGAAAGCTGCTCTTCAAGGTAATCAGGACTCTTATGCAGAATTGATGAAAAACTATAAAGATAGTTTATACTTCATGTTGCTTAAAATGACTAATAACGCTACCGACGCCGAGGATTTAACCATTGAAGCATTTGGTAAAGCTTTTAAAAATATAAAATCCTATTCTCCAAAATATGCTTTCAGTACTTGGCTGTTTAAAATTGCCACCAATAATGCAATAGATTTTATTAGAAAGAAAAAACAGAGAACCTTAAGCATTGATAAACCTTATTCTTTTAAAGAAGAAGGACCTAATATGTCGCAAAATATTGAATATAAAGGATTAGACCCTGAGGAGACATTTATTAAAGATCAAAAAATTCAATTGATGAGAGGAATAGTTGATAAGCTGAAACCTCATTATAGAACTTTAGTGGAATTGCGTTATTTTAAAGAGTTTTCCTACGATGAAATAGCCACAGAACTCGACCTTCCTTTAGGCACTGTGAAAGCCCAGCTTTTTAGAGCACGAGAGTTCCTTTTTAATGTTTTAAAAGATTCTAGAGACAAAATTTAACCTTGGTTTTTGTTTTTTACACTAGGGAAATCACTGATTTAGTATAGAAATATGTTGTATTCATTGAATTAGAACATACTAATATCTATTTTTGCCAAAAGAAGAACAGTAGTATTACGGAGGAATCTCCCTACTTTTTCTATAATTCACGAACTAAAAACAATTTGATATGATAAGAGACAAGCAGATTTTTGACCTCATTGAACAAGAGAAAAAAAGACAGAAATTTGGAGTTGAACTCATCGCTTCCGAAAACTTTGTAAGTGAAGAAGTAATGCAAGCTATGGGCTCAGTATTAACCAATAAATACGCCGAAGGATATCCAGGTAAAAGATATTATGGTGGTTGCGAAATAGTTGATCAAACAGAGCAGTTAGCAATAGATAGAGCTAAAGAACTTTTTGCTGCCGATTATGCTAATGTTCAACCTCACTCCGGAGCACAAGCTAATATGGCTGTTATGTTGGCATGCCTCAAACCAGGCGACACTTTTATGGGTTTAGACCTTAGCCACGGAGGCCATCTTTCTCATGGAAGCTTTGTAAACTCATCGGGCATTTTATATAATGCCGTGTCATATGAGGTAGAAGAAGAAAGCGGAACTATTGATTACGATAAAATGGAAGCCAAAGCATTGGAAACAAATCCAAAGCTAATAATTGCCGGAGCCTCTGCTTATAGTCGCGATTGGGATTACGAGCGTATGCGCGAAATAGCTGATAAAATTGATGCTATCCTTTTTGCTGACATTTCTCATCCCTCAGGTTTAATTGCTAAAGGTTTATTGAATGATCCTATTCCTCATTGCCACATTGTTACTACTACTACTCATAAAACTCTTAGAGGCCCCAGAGGTGGAATGATTTTAATGGGTGAAGATTTTGAGAACCCTTGGGGCTTAAAAACACCAAAAGGTGTAACCAAAATGATGTCAACAGTTTTAAACTCAGCAGTATTCCCTGGTATTCAAGGTGGCCCTTTAGAGCATGTTATTGCAGCTAAAGCTGTTGCTTATGGCGAAGCTTTAACTGATAATTATATGAATTATATGCTTCAGGTTCAAAAGAATGCTCAGTTTATGTCGGAAGCTTTTACTAATAAAGGATATAACGTTATTTCAGGTGGAACAGACAATCACTTGATGCTAATTGATTTAAGAAGTAAATTTCCTGACATTACAGGAAAAGTAGTAGAAAATACTTTGGTAAAAGCTGATATCACCGTTAATAAAAATATGGTTCCTTTTGATAGCAGATCACCATTTCAAACTTCCGGTTTACGTGTAGGAACTCCTGCTATTACAACTAGAGGGTTAAAAGAAGATCAAATGCCAATAATAGTTGATTTAATAGATCAAGTAATTTCAGATATTGAAAATCCTGCTGTATTAGAGAAAGTGAAAAAACAAGTTAATGACATGATGGGAGACTACCCTTTGTTTTCTTGGTAAATACAATAGTAGAAAGAGGAGTTTCTATAAAAAAACTCCTCTTTTCATATAATATTCAAAGGAATGCGAATTCTGATTCAAAGAGTATCACAAGCATCTGTTAGCATCCATGGCTCAATTACATCCAAAATTAATGAAGGATTACTTGTTTTTCTAGGTGTTGAACATGATGATGGTCCAGAAGATGTTTCTTGGTTGGTTGAAAAACTGCTCAAGCTTCGTATATTTAATGATCATCAGGGTATTATGAACTTATCTGTTATTGATGTTTCTGGTGAAATATTGGTAATCAGCCAATTTACATTACATGCACACACCCGAAAAGGTGCCCGTCCATCTTATATGAAAGCAGCCCGACCCCAACAAGCCATTCCTTTATATGAGAGTTTTATTAGTAAAATAGAGGAATTATCCGGTCAAAAACCTGCCTCCGGAGAGTTTGGAGCCGACATGAAAATAAGTCTAATTAATGATGGACCTGTTACCATTTGGATAGACTCCAAAAACAAAGAGTAGCTATTTTTTTGTTAAAATCTTGCTCTAGCTGCATGAAAATCATTAACTTCGCTGTTCAACAGAAATTATTATTAATAAATTAAATATTTAACTCATGAAAAAAGTAAACATTTTATTCCTAATAGGAATTCTCTTCACGGCCATTACTTTCACATCTTGTGATAAAATTGCTGATGAAGTTCAAGACTCTATTGAAGTAACTATTAACACCGATTTAGAAGCTCCTTTTATTGCTAAACCAGTTACTGAAAAGGCCAACGCCGATGGCGGTTACGAATTTAGAGAAATTATTATTATTGACCCTAGTCAAAATCCTGACTTAAGTGATTATATGGAGAAAATCCAAAGCGTTGAAGTTACAGGTATTAATATTCTTGTTACCAGTATTTCAACAACAAGTCTAGTACTAAATAATGCAATTTTTACATTAACTGATAATGTTAACGGGTCGGAGTTTGTTTATAGCACACCAGTAAACAATGCTATTTCTGTAGGAACATCTTTTCATATTGGTGATACTGATCCTAATTGGGCTGCAGTAAATCAAATGATTAGTGATATGCATTCAACTACTCTTACTGCAAGAGGTAGTTTTAATGAAGATAATTTTGAAGTAGGTTTTGTATATGCAATATCTGTTAAAGTTGTGGCAAAACCATAAGCTTTATAAAGCCTGAACAAAGAAAAAGCCCGTCAAAATTGACGGGCTTTTTTTAGATAAAATGTTTAATATAAATTAAACAACTCTTACATTTACTGCATTAAGTCCTTTTTTACCCTCTGTAAGTTCAAACTCTACAACGTCACCTTCGCGGATTTCGTCAATTAAACCTGATACATGTACGAAATATTCTTTTGAAGTTTCGTCGTCGATAATAAAACCAAATCCTTTGGCTCCATTAAAAAATTTTACTGTTCCTTTTTTCATTGTAATATATTATTTATAAAGTGCAAATGTAACAGTATTTTTCAATTATCAACAATTATTTAAAAAAATCTTGATTATTTGTTGTTATATAACACAAAATTAATAAATATCCATGCGTATCTGTCTAAATTTCAATATTTAATAAAATTTGCTTTTGATTATTTAATATGTTAATAAGTCTTTGATTTGAATCATTCTTCTATCTTTGTGAAAAAAAGCACATTGATTAGTAGAAAATTTATCATAAGGTCATTAGCAGCTATAGGTATTTATGTTGCAGCTATTAGTTATATATTTAAAAATGAGGAGCGTTTCTTTTTTCAACATAACAAAAAACCCGCCGATAGCTCTTATTCTTTTCAGGAGGAGTATAAAGAAAAAAATATTAAAATAAATGAAGATGTTCATCTACATGCATTATTGTTTTCTAAAGCTAAGTCCAAAGGCATTGTTCTCTATTTTCCGGCAGGTAGTTTTAATTTCAACCATTTTGAAGCTAGAAACAATGTGTTTTACCAAAATGGTTATTCTTTATTGATTCCTGACTATAGAGGAACAGGTAAATCCAACTCATTATATACTCATGAAAGTGATATTTATCAGGATGCACAGCAATGGTATAAAATGGCTAAAAGAATGGCAGACTCCTCACAATTAATAATAATTGGTGAAGAGTTTGGTACTGGTCCGGCAGCTTGGATTGGGGGTGAGTTCCTTGCAGATTTAGTTGTTTTAAAGAGTCCTTATTATTCCTGGAACGAAATCATGTTGAAAAAATATTTTTGGTGGACTCCTCATACATATTTTAGTCAGTATAAAATCCCTGTTTGGGAATTTATCAGGAAATCTACAAATAGAATTATTTTGATACACTCTACCAATTCAAAATTCATTAAATATGATAATAGCCTTCGTTTATTGGAGTTTTTGAAACCAGGCGACGAGTTAATATCTCTTGATTTAATGTCAGAACCAGAAAACACCAAATTATATAATGAGAGAATCTCGGAACTTTTAGAAGCTTCTGATAACCCATAAAACACACAAATGACTAAGAAGAAAAAACTAGCCTTGCATTGGAAAATCCTGATTGGAATGGCTTTTGGCATTATATACGGGCTTATTGCAGCACAAACAGGATGGATAGATTTTACAAGTAATTACATAAAACCATTTGGGACCATTTTCATTAATTTATTGAAATTAATAGCAATGCCTCTCATCTTCTTTTCCCTTATAAGCGGAATAGGAAATTTAAAGGACATTTCGCGCTTGAGCAGAATGGGTATAAAAACAATAAGCTTTTATATGTTCACTACTGTAATAGCAATTACTATTGGCTTACTATTGGTGAATTTTATTGATCCCGGAGCTAGTTTTCCTAAAGAGGACCAAGCTAAATTTACGCAAATGTATGGCCAGCAAGTAGAGCAAAAACAAGCGGATGCTGAAAACTTGAAAAGCTCCTCGCCCTTGCAGTTTTTAGTAGACATTGTCCCTAGTAATATTATAGGGTCTGCTGCTAATAATAGCAATATGTTACAGTTGATATTCTTCACAATTTTTATGGGAATAGCTATAGTTTTATTACCCGAGGAAAAAACCAAAGCCGTTATGGCATTTTTTAATGGGATGAATAGTGTGGTGCTGAAAATTATAGACCTAATTATGGAGTTTGCTCCAATTGGGGTATTTGCGTTACTTGGAACTATAATAGTGGATATGCAAGGCAAGGCTTCTTTATTTAAAGCTCTTGGACTTTATGGACTAACAGTGGTTTTAGGTTTATTGATTCTCATTTTTATTTTTTACCCCATTTTAATTAAGGTATTTACAAAAATAAAAACTGCCGATTTTTTTAGAGGTATTTCTCCAGCACAAATGTTGGCATTTTCCACCAGTTCTTCTGCCGCCACTCTACCCGTAACTATGGAATGTTGCGAGAAAAACCTCAAGGTATCTAATGAAGTTAGTAGTTTTGTTTTGCCTATTGGGGCTACCATAAACATGGATGGAACAAGTTTATATCAAGCAGTAGCGGCAGTGTTTATTGCATCTGCCTTTGGTATGGATTTAACATTTGGTCAGCAATTAACCATTGTATTAACAGCCACACTGGCAAGCATAGGGTCGGCTGCTGTACCTGGAGCAGGAATAGTTATGTTGGTTATTGTGCTTACAGCTATTGGTGTTCCTTCCGAAGGAATTGCCTTAATTTTTGCTGTAGATAGACCTTTGGATATGCTCCGAACAACAGTTAATGTAACCGGAGACTCCAGTATATCAGCCATTATTCAAAATTTTGAGGATAAAGCAAATATAAACTTAAGAGTATAAGAGCTTTAAAATAGAAAATAGGTTGTTTACATTTATTTTGATTCAAATGATTCATGGAAAAAGATTCCTCCTCCATCAATAATAGGCCCTTTATACAATTCAATAATGTCCATGTTTTTGGAGGCCATTAATTGCCTTAATCGTTCACCTTCACTATAAAAACCAAGGTGGCCAAGAATATATACGCTTTTGTTGAAAACTCCCATAGCCCCGGGTAAAAACCCGTGTTCCTGTCCTTCTAAAACCACATCATCAGAATTAAAATAGTATACTTCAAGACCTTCATTTGTTAAGCGTTTATCTATTCCTCTATCAGAAGTAATAAAACTCCCATCGCTAAGGCTGAGAAGATTACAACGGGTATATGCCTGACTCACAGGAATAAATTTCTTTTTTTCTGTTTCGTGTAAAATACAGGAATCTGTTAAACCTTCTTTATGGATTAAAAAGTCTTTCGTACAAACCGCATTATAATGAACAGTTTCGGGGTGTTCTTTACCTAGTTTGGTTTTTCCCCACAAAAAAGGGATCCTGTGTTTTTTAAATATTTCCTTCAGTTTAATAGGTGCATTGGGGGCCATTATTACCAATTCTTCCATTTGCAAAAGAAAAATATCCGGGTGCCCCTTAATAGAGTCGTATACAATATTCTTAGAATGAAGCTGAAAAACTTCTCCAATATTTCCTAAAAAATCTTTGGCTTCCTGAGGAATTCGTGCATCAATAATAATCAACATAAAAAGCGCGCTTAATAAGTTTAATATCCGTTTTTATTTTCACTGAGCTATAGTGATTTTTAAGCAAGTTAACATTTTCTTTTTTATGTCCTATAGCAAAATTCAATTGCTCATGAGGAACATAAATAATAATGGCATTTTCTTTTTTAAAATCAATGTGGTCAAATAAATGTTCTTTCCAAATTTCTGTCATCACTAATTCTTTAAAAGAAGGATGATAAGGTCCACCAACAAGAGAATGCTCCGAGTCAAGTTCTTCAGAAGGGTGAAGACCAATACGAATGACATCAATATTTGTTTTTTCAAAGAATAAATACAAATCTTTTACCCATAAAATAGCTTCTGTCATTCTCATAGGTGTGTATTTATTATCCAAATACATTTTTTCTAATTGTGTTCCTTTAATAACCAAAGTGGGATAAATACGAGTATTGTCTGCTCCTAATTCCAATATTCTTTGTGCAGTATACATAGCCTTTTCCTTAGTATCGTGTGGTAGGCCTATCATCATTTGCAAACCAAGATTAAACCCGGCTTCTTTAATCATTTTGGAGGCCCGTTCCACATCCTCTACAGTATGTCCTCTTCCACTTTTGGCCAATACTTCCTCATCAAGAGATTGTGCACCAAGTTCTATGGTTTTTACTTTATATTTCTTAAGGATTTTTAATATGTCTTTGTCAATATAATCGGGTCGTGTACTTATCCTAATCCCTTCAACCCTTCTTCCTTTTACAAACTCAGCAGCAGCAGATAAGTATTCAATCATTAGGTCTTTAGGGATTCCGGTAAAGCTACCACCAAAAAAAGCAATTTCTACTCTGCTTCTTTTTATTGGAATGGTTTCCAAATAAGAATTTATCTTTTTCTGAATATCAATAGTTGAAGGGATATCTTGCTGACCACTTATCTTTCTTTGGTCGCAAAAAATACATTGGTGAGGACAAGCAAGTTCGGGTACAAATATAGGTATGTTATAGTGTTTGAGCATTCTTTTCTTTCGTCAGTTATTATAAAATCGTTCAGTATAAAGGTAAGCATTTCCTTTGAATTACCAAATTATTGAGGTAATTTTTAAAGTATGTGGCAAAGTAATATTATTGGCTTTTAAAAAAAGAACAATAACAAGGAAAATAAACCGGCTGATTTTTAAAACAGATTGGAATTAATAATAAAGCAAGCTTCTTTACAATTTTCCTAAATTTGCCAAATGAAAAAAATTTGTGTGTTTTGTGGGTCCTCCATGGGCTCCAATAATATTTATCGTGAAAAAGCTCTGGAGCTTGCCAATTATTTAATAGAGCATGATATGACCTTGATTTATGGTGGTGCCAATGTAGGATTAATGAAAATACTAGCCGATAGAATGCTGGAAGCCGGTAAAGAAGTAATTGGTATTATGCCCGGTCATTTGGTACAAAATGAAGTAGCTCACAGAGGAATAACTGAGCTCATTGAGGTAAAAAGCATGGCAGAAAGAAAGGATTTGCTCATTAGTATGTCTGATGCATTTATTGCCCTACCCGGTGGTTTTGGTACTTTAGATGAATTAGCTGAAGTATTGGTGTTGGATCAGCTTAGAGTAATTGAAAAACCTATGGGCTTACTCAATGTGAATCATTATTTTGATCACCTGGTTCAATATTTTAATTTGGGTGTGCAAGAAGGCTTTATTCGTCAAGAACATATGGACAATTTAATGGTTGACGAAAATACTTCCAGCTTAATAAGAAAACTAGAAAGCTACAAACCAGTAGAAATGGGTAAATGGATAAAGGATATTAAAAAAGAAAGCAAATGATAGTGATAGGAATAACAGGAACCTTGGGCGCCGGTAAAGGCACTCTGGTTGATTATTTAATAAGAGCTAAAGGATTTGTGCATTTCTCAGTAAGAGGGTATTTGCAAGTGGAAATGAAGAAAAGAAACATGCCTAATAACCGCGATAGCATGACATCTCTAGCTAATGAACTTAGATGCCAAAATTCCCCTTCCTATATCACCGATCAGCTTTTTATTCAAGCCAAACAAAGTGGTAAGAATTGCATAATTGAAAGCATTAGAACCCCGGGAGAAGTTGTTTCTTTAAGAGAAAAAGGA
>Ga0256826_1001887_pt1 | contig 12986 bp, 9 predicted proteins | sample CV79metaG_FD_185975 | JGI IMG/M metagenome (GOLD analysis project Ga0256826, IMG submission 185975) | Hydrothermal vent microbial communities from East Pacific Rise, Pacific Ocean - CV79 | ecosystem: Environmental > Aquatic > Marine > Hydrothermal vents | place: Pacific Ocean: East Pacific Rise...
AGTAAATAATGGATTTTTTAAAAATAAATGGTAAGAAGAACTTAAATGGTAGTATTAAAATTAGTGGGGCAAAAAATGCAGCCCTACCACTTCTTACTTCTACAATTCTTTCTAAAAACTCTATAAATATCTCAAACTTACCAAACGTTGTTGATATAAGAACTTTACTTAAACTTTTAGGGATGCTTGGAGCTTCATATAATCATGATAATACAAATATATCTATAGATACAACTTCACTTGATAAGACAACTGCTACATATGATATTGTTAAAACTATGAGAGCTTCTATTCTTGTACTGGGTCCTTTGCTTTCTAGATTTGGGCATTGTGAAGTTTCCCTTCCTGGTGGTTGTGCTATTGGACAAAGACCTGTTGATTTACACTTAAAAGCTTTAGAGCAAATGGGTGCAAATATTGAGATAAAAGACGGATATATAGTTGCAACTGCAAAAGATGGTCTTAAAGGTGCAAGTATTGTATTTGATAAGATTACAGTAACAGGAACTGAAAATATTGTAATGGCAGCAGCTTTAGCACATGGAACTACAACTATTATAAATGCAGCAAAAGAACCTGAAGTTGTTCAACTTTGTGAAGTTATAAGAGATGCTGGAGTTAAAATAGATGGAATTGGTACAAATACTTTAACTATTGAAGGATCTTGTGGAGAGCTTTTAGAGTTTAAAGATTTTGAAATTATTCCGGATAGAATTGAAGCAGGAACATACCTTTGTGTTGGAGCTATTACAAATAGTATTTTAAGAATAGAAAATGTAATACCATCTCATCTAGATGCTGTTTTAAATAAATTCGAACAGATGGGATATATGATACTAAAAGAACCTACAAGTATCACTATTTGTCCTGCAAATAAAATAACTCCTGTAAATCTTGTAACTACAGAATATCCGGGATTTCCTACAGATATGCAAGCACAATTTATGGCGCTTGCTACTATGGCTGATGGTGTAAGTATAATAGATGAAAAACTATTTGAAAATAGATTTATGCATGTAAGTGAATTAGTAAGAATGGGTGCAGATATAAAACTAAATGGAACAGTTGCAACAATTACTGGAACTCCTAAAAAACTTCTAGGAACTGATGTAATGGCTACAGATTTAAGAGCAAGTTCAGCACTTGTAATTGCAGCACTTGTTGCATCAAATGAGACTAGAATACATAGAATTTATCATCTTGATAGAGGATATGATAGATTAGAAGAAAAACTTACTTCAATTGGAGCAGATATTATAAGAGAGAAAGAATAAAACTTTTTATTATCTCTTAGATTTTTTACAAAAGATCAAAATTATTGAGTTATAGGTATTTCAATAAAAAATTTGGCTCCAATTTCTGTATTTTTAACATAAAGCTTACCTTTTAAACTTTTAGTAATAATATCAAAACTCATATGCAGTCCAAGTCCTGTACCTTGTGATTGATGTTTTGTAGTAAAATATGGTTCAAAAATCTTTGGCATAATATCAAGAGGTATTCCTCCTGCATTATCTTCTATAGTAATAGTTACCTTACTATTATCTTTTTGTAGATCAAGGTTTATTATAGGATTTTGTATCTCTTTTTCCATTAGTACATCTCGTGCATTATTTATAATATTAATAATAACTTGTGGTAATTCACCTGTTGTCATATATATTTCAATATCCTCATCATAATTTATATTATCATTTAATTTTATTTGGCTCTCTTTTAAAGTAGTAGAGACTATTCCAAGAGCTTGAGAGATTTCATTTTGAATGATAATATTTTTAAATACTTTTTCCCCTTTTATAAAGTCTCTAAAAGTATCTATTGTTTTAGATAAATAGTTTGCATTTTTATTTATAGATTTACATGTTTTAAAGAAAAAGTCATCTTCTAATATACCTATCTCTTTTTGCATTTGTATACTTGTAATATGAGATGATATTGCTGAAAGTGGTTGTCTCCATTGATGAGCAATATTACCTATCATCTCTCCCATAGATACCATTTTTTCAGATTGTACTAATAGTTCATTTTGTTTTTCAAAATCTTTTTTAGCAGTAATATCATGTCTAATTGCCAAATATCCTATTATAGTATTATTCTCATCATATTCAGGCGCAATCATAGCTGAAGTCCAATAATAAGATCCATCTTTTCTAAGGTTTTTAATCTCACCCTTCCAAGTTTTATTTGCTTTAATAGTACTCCAAACGGTTTTAAATATTGAGCTATCCATATCTGGATGTCTAATTACATTATGTGCATGCCCTATTAATTCTTCTCTTTCATATCCCGATATATTACAAAAAGCATCACTTACTTCAGTAATAATACCTTTTAAATCTGTTTTTGAATATATTACATAAGTACTAACTATATCGAAACTTTGTCTTAATTCTTTCGTTTTTTCTTTTACAATATTTTCTAAATTTTCATTTAATATTTTTAACTCATTAGCATTTTTTTCAATCTCTTTTGCTGCAGGTTTATATATAAATAAAACTTCCCAAAGAAGTAAAAATAAAGTAAAAATAGTAAGATAATATTCATATTTTGACATCTCTTCTAATTTTGTAGATGCAAAAAATTCATATTCTTGTACAACCATATCAAGTTGTTCTAATAATTGAGGTCCACTTAGTTCAGCAAATCGTAAATAACTCGAATCTTGTGTTTTAATTAGTTTATCAAATAAAGAGAGATATGTTCTCATATTTTCATCTAATCTTTCTTCAAAATAAATTGTTTCTAAATCTTTTGTAAATAATTTTGTTAATAAATAACGATGATTTGTTCTAATTGTATTTATAGTACTTTGTAATAGTTTTTTATTTTTTTCATCATGAAATTTTACAAATTGTGTAGATTGAATAAGAAGTTTAAGACTAAGCATTCTTTGCTTACCACTTATATTTATAATTCTACCATATTCATCATTTTGAGAAATCGCATTTGAGTTAATTGTATTTGTTATTATTATAAATATTGCTATAAGTATCACTGCTGGAATATATCTTTTCGTAATAGGAATTTTAAAAATATTCAAATAACAACCTTATATGTAATTAATTTGTAGTATTTTATACTAATCTATCTTAAAAACTATATTTAGCACTGGCAAATATTCTATCATTGTTTTTAATCCTATCAAAATACAAATTATCACCACCAACATAATCAATAATTCCAGCACTTAGCTCTATTTTATCACTGTAATCATAATCTACCCAAACTCTTATAAATCCACCATCTTCAAACTCTTTTCCATAGGCTGATATTAATGTTGTAAAGTCAATAGTTTGATTTACATAACTTTGCGTAAATCTTAGTGCATATTGTATTGTTTCATCTTTATTTGCTAACTCAAAAGATATACTTCCATCACTTATACCACTATATTCTACACCAATTAAAGAATCAATCTTATAATCTACAATATCACTATCATAATTATCAAAATATGCACCTTCTGCTTTTATTAAAAATGAGTTTATTACTTTATTGTATGCAAATCCTAACATATTTGATTTATACGTTGTATTATCTACATATTGATTTGAAAAATAAATAGAAACATCTTGCCCTTGTAAATTTGCATTTGCACTAAATGCAATTCCACTATTAGCTAAAGTATTTGATGGTTCATTTATATCTGGTTTCATAAAGTATTCACTATTTTTATTTGCCAAAGTAGAATATCTATTTTCAAGTAATACTATTGCATTATAAGACCAAACAGATGTAAAATAATCTACTTTAGCCATAACTCTTCCCAGTCTTAAGTCTTTTATATCTACCATACCTGGTTTTGTTATATCCATAGGATTAAGTGTATCTGTAATCCTTATATTATCAGATTTTCCCCAAACAACTATTTGCCTACCTACTTTTAAATCAATATTTGTATTTACACTTCCTTGGATATACAACTCATTTATGTCAAAATCTTTATCATTTGAAGCTTGAGAGTGAAAATCATTATAAGCTTTTATAGTAGATTTTACTTTAAATTTATCATTAATATTATATTCTAAATTTAAATTTCCTGATATTTTAGCTGATGATATTTCTCCTTGATGAGAATAAGAATATTCACTACTAGAAGTTAGCGAACCAAAATATGTAAAAGCACTTTTTTCTTCTTGTTTTACTTTTTGTATTATTATCTCATCACTACTAAATTCATCTTCTTCATCAAAACCATCAGCACTAAATAAACTAGTACTTAATACTAAACTAGCTAATAAACTTAATTTTATAGATTTTGCAAGCATAATTTATAAACCTTTTTCAATAGTTCTTATACTAAACATATCTTCTTTTAGGTTTTGATTCATCTTAACATCACTTTGAATTAAAATAGTTTTATGAATAGTTCTTTTCCCTTTTTTCATAGTCATAACTGTAATTGTAGCTACATCGATACCATCAATTTTTTCTACTTTTTTTACATCCATATATTTAACTCTTTTTGCTTTTTTTAGATAAAACTTAGCACGAGTTAACATATAGTTATCTTGTCTTACATAAGCAACAGATTTTAAATATCCAGTCTCATCTCTTACCTCATCAGTTTTAGGAGTCATTTCAACTATCCAAACTTTTTCATTTCCACTTTTTCTTTTTACTACTGATTCTTTTATAAGTTTAATATTAAAATCACTTAAAACTGGCTCTGTCATATCAAAGTATGAAAAATCACTTCCCATAAAACTACTATCTTTATCACTTGCTGGGATTCTTTTTGTTTTATTTAGAGCTGGTAAATAAAGCCACTGATCATCATCTTTATCTTCTGATTTATAATCATAAGTTAAAAATGCAGTATTTTTTACATCACTAGGAGATAAAAAGAATATAAGTTTTTTCTCATCTTCACCGATATCTTTAGAATATGTTTTCATATCTCTTACTCTTTTATGACCATTTTTATCAATAAGTTGCATTTGCATATTTGTAATTACATTATCACCATCATCTCTATCTTGTACTTTTTGCATAATTTCCAATCCACTTTGAGCAAGTAATATACTTGTGCTTAGTCCAATTGTTAATAGTATTTTTTTTATCATTTTAGTTGTCCTTTTCTATTTACATCCATGGTGTTTAAGCCATTTGTCTTTATGTCCCATATTTATTGCCCATTGAGGAGCTTGGCAATCATCTTTTTTATTTATTTGTATAATACTTTCTTCTTCATCCTCACTACTATTTTCTTCATTTGCAAACTCCATATCATCAATTTGTTCTTGAGTTAAGTTTGATGATGTAGTTCCGTGATATTTATATGTTTTAAGTCCATAATAAACACCATAAAACATAAGCATAAATAAGCTAAGCATTATAAACTTTGGAATAAGACTTGTTTTTTTCTTTGGCATTTCACATACTCCACCTGGGCATTTATAAAGTTTGATATTTAATCTTTTATAAATAATACATCCTAAACATATACCAAATACGGATTCCATATAAAGTAAAAATAAACATAAAAGACAAGTAAGTAATCTTGCAGGAGTCATGATATCAAATAGTATAAAATAACTCATAATAAAACCTAGGATAACACCAAGTATCCAAGCAAACTTTTTAGGACTTGCTTCCACCCAATCTGGCTCTTGATTGGATACTATTAATGAACCTAAAATCATATATGGGGAATATCTAGGATTGATAAATACACGTATTATAAATTCAATTATAAATGTAATAGTAAATAAATTTGCCCAAAATAAATTTTGGGTAATAATAAAGGAGAATAAACTTAATATCCCAAGAAGAAACATTATTCCAGCACTCGCCCTTGCATCTCTTTCATTAATAACTTTAAAGTCATATTCATCTACCTTTTGTCCAAATTGAAATATTTTATCCATTTTCATTCCTTATAATTTTTGTAATTTTATAGCAATAGTATTAATGTAGTATTAATACAATAAATTATTATTTTTTATATGTAACACTTAACAATGCTGGAAGTAAAACTAAATCTAACAATAATGCAATATTAAGTGCAACTACAGTTACTATTGCAAAATTTACATTTGGTACAAAACTACTTGTAGCAAATACAGCAAATGTAAAAGATAATATAAAAGTAGTAAGAATCATAGCATTTGCACTATGTGAGATAATATAATCAATAGTATCTTCAAAACTATGTGTTTTTATAACTTTAAAATATTTTGTAAAAAAATGTATACTATCATCAACTGCAATTCCTAAAATTACTGCAGCACTAATTGCAACCCCAATGTCAATAGTAAGTCCAACATATCCCATAAACCCAGCAACTAATATAATAGGTGCAATATTTGGTAATATAAATAAAAATGTCATCTTAATATTTTTAAATATTGATAGCATTAGAAGGACAACTATTAAAAGGGTAGAAGCAATTGAAACTATAAGCGTATTGCTTACTCCACTTTGCATATATGCAAATATTGTTGTTTGCCCTTGTACTTGGCTTTTATATTTTGTATTAGTTTTCCACCAATTATTTATCCATGATATCATTTTTAGATCTTTTGAGGTATCTTGTATATTGCTATTTAGACTTAGTCTTATTTTTTGGTAGGGATTATCTATTTTATCATTTGTTGTTTTCCCTTGTGGAAGATTCATATTGTATAAAAGTAAATATTGTGCTATTAAGTTTTGTGAAGATGGAAGTATTTCTTTACTATTTGGATTTAATACTTTTTGCATCCTTACTATTATATCTTTTATTGAAGTTGTAAATCTTACATTAGCAAAGTTTTTATACAACTCATCTTCAAAGTTTATAACTGTTTGTAAAAATTCTTTATTTTTAATACCATCTTTTTTTCTTGAATCTATTATGATTTCATATATCATAGCACCTGTAAGTTTATCTTCTATAAAAGTTGAACCTTTCCTTACTACTGTATCTTGCCCAAAGTATTTTATACTATTACTATCTACTTTAGTTTTTGTAAGACCATATCCTAAAACTATAAATACTACTAAAAATATTCCTATTATTTTTTTATCATTTCTTACTATAAATTTTCCATATCCTTTTGTATCTAATACATTTAAAAACTTCATAGGTTTTACTTTATAGTCTTCTTTTAAGCTAAGTAATATAGCAGGAGCTAAAAATATTGTAAATATAAAAGCTAAAAATGCAGAAGAAGTAATAGCAACTCCAAGTGTAGATATAGGCTCAATGGTGCTGAGTCCAAGTGTAGCAAAACCAATTGCCGTTGTAAGGCTAGTAAGTGCTATTGGCATAAGATTATTTTCTAAAGCATTTATAACTGCTTGTTTATTTGTACAATCTTGTAGTTTAAAATATACCCAAGATAAATAAAAGTGCATAACAGCTGCAATAGATATGGCACTTACAAAAGATGGTATATTTACTGTAAAGTTATTTAGTTTATATCCTAAAAGCATTTGCATTGATAAAACTGTTAAAAATGCAAATACTATAACAACTGATGGTACTAAAACCCCAACCAAATTTCTAAACAGTAAAAATAATAAAACTACAACTATTACAACAGCAAGTGGCATAAGTATCATAGCATCACTTTGTGAAACCAATACCAATGAAGCAGTAATTGCAGGGATTCCTGATATATAAAATTTATAGCCAGTTTTTAGTTCGTATTGTTTTGTAATCTCTTTAAGCTTTTTAAATACAAATATATTTACTTCTTCATTTGCACCTATATCTTCTGAAAGTCTTATTGCTATTGCTGTTGCTTTTCCATCTTTTGAGATTAGTTGATTTAGTATTAAGTTATCATTTATAGCTATATTTCTTTTTTCTTCTAAGTTATCAAAATCTTCTATAAACTCATCTACTCTAAAGTTATCATTTTCTCCACTCATAAAAGAATAATTTGTAAGAGAAGTTACATCATCAACTCCATCGATATCTTCAAATTCATAAGTTAAATCCATAATAGTTTCTAATGCTTTTTCATTAAATACTCCATTTTTATTCTTTGTATCTTCAAAAGCTATTATAAAAGTATCATCTCCTGAAAATTCAGCTCTAAACTTATCATAATCTTTTATAATTTGGGAGTCTTTATCAAACCATATTCTATAAGATCCCTCAAAAGCTATATCTTTTAAACTGATACTTAAAAGTGCTACTATAAGTGTTGTTAAAATAATTATTTTATATTTTTGTTTATCTAAAAAGTTAATATATTGTTCCATAAAGTAGTCCTAAATTTCAATGTGAACAATGATAACATAATAAAATAAAAATTATAGATGAATTCTTTTATAACTATAATAATAAGTTATAAATCAGCCTCCCATTTTTTTCATTAAGTCCAATTTTTGGTACATTATTTATGATAAATTCAAAACTAAATGATTTCTTTGTTTTTATCCCTTGAAATACTATCTGTTTATATTTTCCGTTAAATAATTTTGATTTAATTAATCTTATCTTAAATATAACTTTTTAAATAGGGATATAAATACAAATCATTGCATGATTATTTTTACTTTCAACTTTAATTTTTCCATTTAAATGTCCTTCTACAATAAGTTTACTCATATACATACCAAGTCCTGTTCCATTTTTGCCTTTAGTTGAACTATAAGGTTCAAAAATTGTTTTTAATACTGATTTAGGAATTCCACCTGCATTATCTTTTACTTTTATTAAAAAATCATTACTTTTTTTTGTAATATCTATTGTTATACATGGATTTAGAATAGTATTTCTTTTAAACTCATCAATTGAATTTTTTACTAAATTAATCATTACTTGAGTAAACTTTGAAAGTGAAATTTTTATTTTATCATCCATTTTAAGATCATAAATTATAGAAAAATCAATATTATTTCTTTTTATATCATTTTTAATCAAACTTTCTAATTGAAAAAAAATCATATTCGCATTAACTAAACAATACTCATTATCTGGTTTTAAAAATTCACTAAAATCTGATATTGTTTTTGTCATATATTCAATTGTTGTATTAGAATTGTCAATGATATGCTTTAATTCATCAAAATCATATTCTTGAGTCATTTGCATAACTTCTAAACTTGCCATATTCAAACTAAGTACATTAATTGGTTGTTTCCATTGGTGAGCAATCATAGCAATCATTTCACCCATGATAGCTAACTTAGATTTTTCTAAAAGTTGTTCTTCTTGCTTTTTATTTTCTTCTATTGCTTTATGAACTCTTTTTTCTAAAGTTATATTTAAATGGTGCACTTTCATTGACTCATTTGCTGTTTGTAATATACTTAATTCTAAAGACTCATTTAAAGACTTTACTTGTTTATTACTACTAATATCTTGATGGGTTAATAAATAACATAAGAAATTTTTATGCTCATCGTATTGAGGAATTTTTATAACTTCTAACCATATTAGTTTATTATCTTTTGTTTTATACTCTATCTCTTTATCCCAAGTATCACAAGGAGAAGTTTTTAAGGTATTGTAATATTCCCCTTGTAACTCTTTTTTAGAATATTTTGTAATTTTACAAAACATATCACTAGCCTCAATAATAATACCATCCTCTGTAATTCTACAGTAAATAATATTTTGGTCAAGTATTTTTACAAAGTCTTCTAAATAATTTAATCTGTTTAGCTGGAAGTTATTCATAAAAAATTATACCATATTATTTATCATCACTTCCATTTAAACAAATTATAAAACTTGCACCCCTATATTCTTTATTATCAATAAGAGTAGTAACATTTTGAACACTTAACTCTCCATTTACTTTTTTAATAATTGTTTTACTCATATCAAGACCAATACCTGTACCATTCTCATTTGTTTTTGTTGTTACATATGGATCAAATATTTTATCTATAATACTTAAAGGGACACCTCCAGCACAATCAGTAATTGAAATATATACTTTATTTTCTTTTTCATAACTTTTTACAAATATTTTAGTTATCTCACAATTTTTTTCTTTTATTATATCTCTAGCATTATTAAGAATATTTATTATAACTTGGTTTAATTCGTTTGAATAACCTTTTGTATACAGATCTTTTTCTAGTTCTAAATCTATATTTATATTGTTAATTGCAAATATTCTTTCAACCATCATATAAACTTGATTTATTGAATTTGAAACATCATATTTTTTCATATCTTGAGGTTTGAAAAAATCTCTAAAATCATTCATCGTAGTATTCATATTTTGAATATGATTATTTATATTAGATGTTTGTTCTTCTAAAAATTTATTATTTATTGTTCCATATTCGATTTGTAAGTTAATAGAACTATTTGCAATAGATATAGCGTTTAATGGTTGTTTCCACTGATGAATAATTGCTCTCATCATCTCTCCCATTGCTGCATGTCTACTTTGCTGTATCATCTGTTTTTCTTGTATAAGATGATATTTTAATTCTTTTTGAATATATCTTACAGTTTCTTTAATACCTTGATTAAGAATTTTTGCCATATTAGCAAATTCATCAGTACCTTCTATTTTTATAGCTTTAAATCTTTTTATATCATGACTAATATATTTAAAGAATGATATAAGCCCTATTTCTAATTTATTTAATTTATTAATAATATCTTTAGATATATATATCAATAAAAACATTACAATAAATATAAGTAAAAATACTTTTGAAATATTAATTATCATATTTTTTTGATATTCTTCTTCTAAAGATATTTGTATATCTAAAATATCCTCAATAATTTTATTTTCAATATCATTTAATTTAATTATATTTTTATTTATTAATCTAAACCATTCTTTTGTATTTAAGCCAACAATACTAGTAGATAATTTATTTAATGCATCTATTGCTGGTTTATCATCAATTTTTACAATTTTATCTAAACTTTGGATACTAGTATATGGTGTAATTTTTTCAAGATTCATTTTATACTGTTCAAATGTATAGTATATTGTATTTATCAACCTTTCTTCTTGCTTTGTTGTTTTATAATGTTTATATTCTTCTATTAGTATTTCTAAGTTTTTATATTTATTTAAAAATTCATTTTTATATTTTACATCTCCACGTAATAAATAGTTTTTGAAATTATGAATTAAACCACCATATCCTGCAATATCTTTTATTTGTAATAAAATCCCATCTTTATGTATTTTATCAAAAATTAAATGTTGAAAACTTAATATTTTCATATTATCTTTATAATTTATATTTAAATAGTATCTTAATAAATCTTCGTTAACTGCTGATTTAAATATATTAATATTGTATTTAAAACTATTGTGTATTTGATTTAACTTTATAAATAGTGTTGTTGTATATTTTGTAGATATGAAAATACTACTAGATATCACCCTTTCTAATGATAAGTTTTCTTTTGATTTAATAAAATATAAATACCCATAAATTTTATTTTTTAATTCAATATTATTACTTAAGTTTGATATTTTTGATATTTTTTGAATTATTATTTGTATTAAATTGCTATAATTTTCTATAATAATTTCATTTGTTATATTTTTTGTATCTATATCTAATCTATAATCTTTTAAATATTGTATAATCAATATATCTTTTTTAGTTAATTTATCATATATAGAATCTACTATCATTCTTTGTTTTAAAAGTCTATCTTCTTCGTTGCTATTTAATCGATTAATGTATTGAATACTAATACTTCTCTCTTTTTGTAATTGAGATATCAATATACTTAATTGCTTGGATTCTAATAAATATTTTTCAAATTTATTTAAATGATCAAGCTCATTGATTTTAGTTGATATTGAATTAGACGCTAAAAAAATAATCATCAGTAAAGGAAATGCAACTATTAAAAATAGCTTACTCTTAACACTTAAATTCTTCATTTTAATTCTCCTATAAAGTTATAGTAGAATTATAAATAAAAATTGTATCTAAATTGTATCTAATTATTTTTTAGTTTGTATCCTATACCATATAAAGAATCGATAAGAGATACACCAAGTTTTGTTTTGAGTTTTGATAGTAAATTTCTAAGTTTATTACTATTAGCTGGTGTATAATCTTCAAAGATATATTCTCCTAATTCATCAGAAGTATAAGTACCTAAAGATTTACCTAATAATACAAAAAGTTTTTTTTCATTTATAGTCAATTTTATAGTTTTATCTTTATATATTAAAATATCTTTTTCTTTATCCCATTTATAGTCAAACTCTAAATTTAAAATATTACTTTGTATCTTAATAGGATGTTTTAAATATAAATAATTCATAAATTTTATAGACATATCTATAAATTGAGTTAACTTAAAAGGCTTAAGTATATAACCATTTATCCCTAAATTAATTGTTTCTATAAAGTATTCAGAGTCTCTTTGAACAGAAAACACAACTATGTATACATCTTGATTGAATTTTCTAATTTCTTTAATCATAGAAATTCCATCTCTTATAGGCATATCTAAATCTGTAATAATCATATCAAACTTGGTATTGCCTTTTTTCACTAGATTTAAGCCCTCTTCCCCATTTTGTACGGAAGCTATATTTTTAAAATATTTACTTAAAATATTATTTGTAGCAATAATCGTATCAGGACAATCTTCAACATGAAGAATATTTATATCATTGGGATAACTATTAATTAGATTTTTTAATTTATTATGCATATTTTATTTTAGCAGATATATAATAAGTGTTGATTTAATTCAAAATAATTTGGTGGAGTCGTGGAGAATCGAACTCCAGTCTTAAAACAACTCAGTTTAGCGTCTACATGCTTAGATAAGGTTGATCAAATTTCACTTTACTCTAGCTCAAGCCTCCAAGGCTAAAGTAAAGCTAAGATTTTAAATTGTCTTTATCCGTACAAATCAGTTCCAGATAAATAATCTATCTAGGGGTTGAGTCTCCAATGTTCTACATATAGATAGAATCAATGTAGTGGAAACCTCCGAAGTCTCTACCCAATTAAGGGGAGTCTTCTATCTATGCAGCGTGAGCTACAGCAGGAGAATAATTTGTATTATTTGCGTTTAAAAATTGTGAACT
>Ga0256826_1001888_pt1 | contig 12985 bp, 12 predicted proteins | sample CV79metaG_FD_185975 | JGI IMG/M metagenome (GOLD analysis project Ga0256826, IMG submission 185975) | Hydrothermal vent microbial communities from East Pacific Rise, Pacific Ocean - CV79 | ecosystem: Environmental > Aquatic > Marine > Hydrothermal vents | place: Pacific Ocean: East Pacific Rise...
CTATTTCTGCCTATTATTCGCTAACCGATTTTTTCCAAAAAAATAAAGGACCTCAATTAAGGCCCTTTTCATTAGGATTATCAATTAACATTTAACGTTCTTCACAGCTTGTTTTAGGCTAAATAATTTCTTTAAAGAATTCAATTGTTTTCATCAAACCTTCTTCTAATTGGATTTTAGGTTCCCAATTTAATTCCTTTTTAGCGAGAGAAATATCGGGCTGACGTCTTGTAGGATCATCTTTAGGAGCATCGAGATGGACAATTTTCGAAGAGCTTCCTGTGAGCTTGATTACTTTCTGAGCTAATTCTAACATTGTAAACTCGTAAGGATTTCCAATATTGACGGGTCCTGTAAAACCATCTCTGGAGTTCATCATTCGAATCATTCCCTCAATTAAATCGTCAACATACTGGAAACTTCGAGTTTGTAAACCGTCCCCATATATTGTAATATCATCACCTTTTAGAGCTTGTACAATAAAGTTGGAAACAACCCGTCCATCGTTCGGATGCATACGAGGACCATAAGTGTTGAAAATACGAATCACTTTAATATCAACCTTGTTCTGAATATGGTAGTCCATAAATAGAGTTTCAGCACTTCTTTTCCCCTCGTCGTAGCAAGAACGAGGTCCCCAAGTATTTACATTTCCCCAGTAATCTTCTTTTTGAGGATGTACATCGGGATCTCCATAAATTTCGCTTGTTGAAGCTTGAAGAATTCTGGCGTCTATTCGTTTGGCTAAACCTAACATATTAATAGCACCCATAACCGATGTTTTAATAGTTTTTATGGGATTGTATTGATAATGAACAGGAGATGCAGGACATGCAAGATTATAAATCTGATCTAATTCGACAAAATAAGGCATGGTAACATCGTGTCTTACCAATTCGAAAAAAGGATTGTCTAATAAATGAAGTACGTTGCTTTTGGAACCTGTAAAGAAATTGTCGATACAAATAACTTCATTGCCTTCATTTAGCAAACGTTCGCATAAATGAGATCCAAGAAATCCAGCTCCTCCTGTTACTAATATTTTTTTCATATTTTTAACTTTAGGGTATTTAACCCATGAATTATTCGTGAGATAATATTATGCTATTTTAAAAATGGAATAACAAAATATTTTTAAATTATTATTTAGATCTTCGGCCAATAGCATCGTAATACCAATCAAACTCTTTCATTTCTTCAGGGTCGTAAATGTTTCTACCATCGATAATGATTTTGTTTTTGAGGAGTTTCTCCATCATTTTTAAATTTGGCATTCTAAATTCTGGCCATTCTGTAATGATAACAAGAGCATCAGCATCAATAAGAGCATCGTACATATCATTGGCATATTCAACAATATCACCAATCTTTCGTTTAGACTCGTCTATAGCAACAGGGTCATATGCTTTTATTTTACCACCTTCAGCAAGTACTTTATTGATAAAAACAATAGAAGGAGCTTCTCTCATATCATCAGTGTTTGGCTTGAAGGCAAGTCCCCATAAAGCAAAAGTCTTTCCTTTAAAATCGTGATTAAAGTATTTTGCTAATTTATTATAAACGACCGATTTCTGTCTTTCGTTTACAGCTTCTACCGATTTTAGAATGTCTAAAGAGTATCCGTTTTGGTCTGCAGTTTGAATAAGAGCCTTTACATCTTTAGGAAAGCAACTTCCTCCATAACCTGCTCCTGGATATAAGAATTTATGGCCTATTCGTGTATCAGCACCAATACCTAAACGTACATTTTTAGCGTCTGCTCCTACAATCTCGCAGAGGTTAGCAATATCGTTCATAAATGATATTTTGGTAGCAAGCATCGAATTAGCAGCATATTTAGTCATCTCTGCAGATGGGATATCCATAATTAAAACAGGATGATTATTGAGTAGGAAAGGCTTGTATAATCGTCTCATTACTTTCTCTGCTCGTTCTGTATCTACTCCAACAACAATTCTATCTGGTTTAAGGAAATCGTGAATAGCACTTCCTTCTTTTAGGAATTCAGGATTAGAAGAAACATCAAAATCTAATTTTAATCCTCTTTTATCCAATTCATTTTGAATAGTTTCTCGGACTTTCTCAGCAGTTCCAATTGGAACTGTACTTTTGGTTACAATAACCAAATAATCGCTCATGTGTTGTCCTACTTCTTTTGCAACCGCTAATACATATTGTAAATCGGCACTTCCATCCTCGTCTGGAGGGGTTCCAACAGCACTAAAAACAACATCTACATCTTTTAAACTATCTTTAAGAGATGTAGTAAAACTAAGTTTACCTTTCTCGACGTTTCGAACAACCATATCTTCCAATCCAGGTTCCCAAATAGGTAAAATACCTTTGTTAAGATTGTTTATTTTTGTTTCATCAACATCTACACATGTTACATTAAGTCCTGTTTCTGCAAAACAAGTACCAGATACTAATCCTACGTATCCTGTACCAACCATTGTTATTTTCATATTCTTATTATTTTAAAATCTCTTTTAGATGTTTAAACGATTTAAATTTTAACTTAAATTGTAAACCATCGAAAAAAAGAATTTGGTTTTACTTTCAAGTTTATCATCAGAAGTAAAAATAAGTAAAAACACCTAAGTAACTTCTGCAAAAATAAACAATACAACTACTTTACGATAGGATTTTAAAAAAGTTTTATTTTTTAATCTTAAATGGGATGTTTTGCTTTCCTGTATTGAGTTAGCAACTCATAAATTATTTCTTATTATAACCGTTTCTTTATAATATGATTAGGCGTTTTTTGTTAAAAGACTTGTTCGAGAGATCTTTAATTCAAAACACAAAACTGTTTTGTAATTATTTTATTCTAATATACATACTTAATTTAACAACAAATTGTTAGTCTTGAAAATACTCTTTTAGAGTAAAGCTATTCTTCATTCTAATCCCTTTAGGTGTTTCTTGTAGATTGCAGCATTCGTTGTATAAATCATGTTCGAAGAATAAGATATAATCGTCTTTAATGGCATCCGCAAAGAACGATTTCTTATCCTCCAAAGTCAGAAGAGGACGAGTATCGTAAGACATTACGTATGGCATAGGAATGTGTGCTGTGGAAGGTAATAAATCGCCCATAAATGCAATTGTTTTTCCTTTATATTTTATGTGAGGAATAATTTGTCCGTCGGTATGTCCATTGTAAATTTTAGCAATAATATTGGGTAATATTTCTTCTTCCTTTTCGACTAATTTTAGTTTCCCTTTTTCCATTATAGGAATAATATTTTCGGTCAGAAAAGAGGCTTTTTCACGACGGTTTGGATGTGTTGCCCATTCCCATTGAGCTTTACTAACCCAATATGTTGCATTCTTAAAAGTTGGTTTGGGTTCATTGTTTTTATCGTATTTAACAGAGCCTCCAACATGATCAAAGTGCAAATGGGTTAATATATTATCCGTAATGTCATCGACAGTATATCCTATTTCTTTTAAAGATTTTTCAAGCGATTCATTTCCATTTAAATAATAATGTCCAAAAAATTTATCGTCTTGTTTATCGCCAACGCCACTATCTATTAAGATTTTTCGATCGCCATCGACAATTAATAAACAACGCATAGCCCAATTGCAAAGGTTATTCTCGTCTGCAGGATATAATTTGTTCCAAATAACTTTTGGGACTACACCAAACATTGCTCCACCATCTAATTTTAAGTTACCTGTAAGAATAGGATATATTTTCATTTTCTTTTAATTTATAAAGTGTTGTTTTATTTATATTTATTGCCCCAGCGTTTTTCAATAGTTTGCCGAGCATTACTTTCGTTTGGATTATCTGCAGGTTTATAAAGGGTAGTTTTAGAAAGCTCCTCTGGAAAAAACTCTTGAGAGATGAAATGTTCAGGGTAATCGTGAGCATATTTATAAGTTTTGCCATATCCTAATTCTTTCATTAATTGCGAAGGAGCATTTCGTAAATTTAAAGGAACTGATAAATTCCCTGATTCTTTAATAAGTTTTTGGGCATTGTTTATGGCTAAATAAGCAGAATTACTTTTGGAAGAATTAGCCAAATAGATAGTTGCTTCCGATAAAATAATTCGTGCTTCTGGCAAACCAATTACGTTAACAGCTTGAAACGCTTGATTCGCAATTAGTAAAGCATTAGGGTTTGCTAAGCCAATATCTTCAGCCGAAAGGATAATAAGCCTTCTGGCAATAAATTTAATATCTTCACCTCCTTCAATCATTCTTCCTAACCAATAAACTGCGGCATTGGGGTCGCTACCTCTAATAGATTTGATATAAGCAGAAATAATATCGTAATGCATTTCGCCGCCTTTGTCGTAAACAGAGATGTTTTCTTGTAAAATCGTTTCTACAATTTTGTTGTTAATTGTGATGGTATTCTTTGGAATAGAATTTACGATAAGTTCCAGTATATTTAATAATTTTCGAGCATCGCCTCCCGAGAATCGGAATAATGCTTTGTTTTCTTCGATTGTTATTTTTTTATTCTTTAATTCAATATCTTCCTTCAATACTCGGCTTAACATCTTTTCTAAATCGCTTTTATCTAAAGCTTTAAGAATGTAAACTTGTGTACGAGAGAGCAAGGGTGAAATAATTTCAAAAGAGGGATTTTCTGTTGTAGCACCAATCAGGGTTATAATGCCCTCTTCTACAGCTCCCAATAACGAATCTTGTTGCGATTTATTGAAACGATGAATTTCGTCGATAAATAAAATAGGAGAATGGGTATTGAAGAATTGAGTCTTTTTAGCTTTTTCGATAATCTCTCTAACATCCTTAACGCCAGAACTAATGGCACTTAAGGTATAAAAAGGGCGGTCTGCTATTGTTGAAATAATTTTTGCTAATGTTGTTTTTCCTACCCCTGGAGGTCCCCAAAAAATCATAGAAGGAATGATTCCATTTTCGATTGTTTTTCTGAGGGGAGCTTGTTTTCCGATAATGTGTTCTTGACCAATATACTGGTCGAAAGAATTAGGCCGCATTCGTTCTGCTAAAGGCTGCATCTTTTTTTATTGGAATTACCAAGTTTGTGAATTAAAAGAGCCAAAATTTCTCCTCGAACCAAAATTGTTTGGTGATTGCATTTGCATATTTTGCATTGGAGACATTTCTCTCATTTGGAATTCGAATTGTAAAGAAGTGTGTTTGTTAACTTTATATTCGAAACCAATTTGATAAGCTTTAGGATTTTGACTTGCTTTATTTTCCTCAGGAATTTTAGCATTTTGAAAGTCAATAGATTTACTTCCCATCATTATGCCTCCATAAACATTTAGTTTATCAGAAATTTTATAAGATCCTTGCAAGGTATAAAAAGCCGTTGTGCCAGAGTAATTAATGTTTTTAATCTGTCCATCGTATTGGTCGTAAACCGCCAAATTATTAAAATTAGACTGAACAGCCATTAAACCCATAGATAGTGAGAATCTGGGTGTTAGCTGATAGGCTATTTTGGGATTAACGTAAGTATTGAAAGAATAAGTATTTCCCCCTAAGCTAATGATAGAACTTCCAATTGCAACTTCTGTGAAAATCTTCTTTTTAGACGAAATATTATCCCTTTCAACAACACGCTGTGTTTCTTGTTCGTCTTCTTGAATAAATCCTTCGGAGTACTGCGAAAATGCAGTTCCGTAAAAAAGAAGCATTAAAATAAGATTTAATATTTTCATCTAAAAATTGATTTAACAACCGTAAAAATACGAAATAAATTATGAATAATGATGTTGGATTAGAATTTTAAGTTCTTTTAACAAAAGAAAAAGAATCCCCTATAAAACATATAATCCTACTATTAAATTATACAGTAATTTTGTATTATTGTAAAAATAAAAAATAATAAGCAATGATAGAATCTGTATTTAATCATCGGTCTATAAGACAGTATAAAAATCAGAAAATAGACGATAAATCTTTAGATTTAATTTTACGAGCAGCCAGTCGGGCATCGACAACAGGCAATATGCAAGTTTATAGTGTGATAGCTACTCAAGATGCTCAGATAAAAGAACAATTATGGGAAGCTCATTTTAAGCAAGATATGGTAAAACAAGCTCCTGTAGTTTTAACTTTTGTTGCTGATTTTAATCGATTTAATAAATGGTGTGAGCAAAGAAATGCTGTGCCAGGATACGATAACTTTTTGTCTTTTTATACTGCTTCTATAGATGCTCTTTTAGCAGCACAGAATGCAGCCTTACAAGCCGAAGATTTGGGTTTAGGGATTTGCTATTTGGGAACGACAACTTATATGGCTAAAAGAATAATAGAGATTTTAAATCTTCCCAAAGGAGTTGTTCCTGTTACAACTGTGGTATTAGGATATCCTGCAGAAGCCCCAAGTTTAACAGATCGTCTACCTTTGGAAGCAATTGTTCATTATGATACTTACAAGGACTATTCTGAAAGTGATATTGACCGTTTATTTTTAGAAAAAGAATCTTTGCCATCTACAAAGGATTTGTTAGAGGAAAATAAAAAGGAAACTTTGGCTCAGATTTTTACCGATAACAGATATACTAAAAAGGATAATATTACGTTCTCGAATATGTTGTTAGAGGTGTTAAAAGAACAAGGTTTTATGAATCAGTAAACAAAATTAGTTAATAGATAATTCAAACAAATTATTAAAATAAAAAGATATGGAATTAGAAAATATTTTATTTGAAATTAAAGGTAAAACAGCTTATATCACTATTAATCGTCCTAAACAAATGAATGCTTTAAATAAAGCTACGTTTGTGGATTTAGAAAAGGCAATTGATGAGTTGAATAGTAATGATGAACTTTTAGGAGCTATAATTACAGGTTCGGGAGAAAAGTCGTTTATTGCAGGTGCTGATATTAAAGAATTTGCAGACTTTTCGGTTCAAGAAGGTGAAGAGTTGAGTAGAAATGGAATGCGAATTTTTAAGAAAATAGAAGATTCAAAAAAACCGATTGTTGCGGCAATTAATGGTTTTGCTTTGGGTGGTGGTTTAGAGTTGGCCATGTCTTGTCATATTCGAGTAGCCGAAGAACATGCTCGATTTGGACAACCTGAGGTTGGTTTGGGAGTTACGCCTGGATATGCGGGAACTCAACGATTGACACAATTAGTTGGAAAAGGGAAAGCGATAGAATTATTAATGTCGGCAGAGATGATAAAAGCAAATGTTGCTTTTGATTATAGATTGGTTAACTATGTGGTAGAAGCAGGGAAGTCTGTCGAAAAAGCAGAGGAATTATTGGCTAAAATTAATCAACAATCGCCAATGGCTGTTGCGGCAGTTATACGTTGTGTAAACGATTTTTATGCAACAGGTGTCGATGGTTTTAATACCGAAGCTGTTGAGTTTGGACGTTGTTTTGGAACAGAAGATTTTAAAGAAGGAACAACCGCATTTATGGAACGCCGTAAAGCTGCTTTTACAGGTAAATAATATTAAAAGCTGGTATTTCTTTTCAGCACCAATAAATAATATTTCTCGGCTGTTAGTTGAGAAATATTATTTTTATACTAAGCAACGAGATTACTCAAACCAATGTCTAAACTATAATTTTCTCGTTTTATTAATTTTAACAAGAATCAATATTGAATATTTATTCTAACAAACAAAAGTGGAAACTTTTTTTAGTCCTTTTCGGTCTTCTTATAGGTTTGACGTCTTTACTGTACACCAATACCATTGTTAAAGCATTGGAAAACGAAGAACGCAAAAATGTTCAGCTGTGGGCCGATGGAATGAAGCGATTGGGAGAGATGGACTCGGATGGCGGAGATATAAGCATTATTTTGGAGCTAATTAAAAAGAACGAAACAGTTCCGATGATTGTCGTCGATGAGTCGGATAGAATACTTTTTGTCAAAAATATTGATTCGTTAAGACAAAAAGATAGCACTTATCTGAGGGAGCAGTTGGAGGAAATGAAACTACAAAATCCTCCAATTATCAATCACTTAACAGATCAACTTCAGCAATATGTTTATTATAAAGATTCCATTTTATTAACTCAACTTTTTTATTACCCATATATTCAATTAGCTATTATTCTAATATTTATCTTGATAGCTTATTATGCTTTTAATTCGACTCGAAAGGCAGAGCAGGATCATGTGTGGTTGGGAATGTCGAAAGAAACAGCCCATCAATTAGGAACGCCTATAACTTCGTTGATGGCTTGGGTGGAGCTGTTGAAAGAAGAACAGAAAGTGGATGAGTCTATTATTAACGAGATTCAGAAAGATATTAGCCGATTAGAGATGATTGCGGATAGATTCTCTAAAATTGGCTCGAATCCTAAATTGCAAGAGATTTATATATCGGAACAGATTCAAAAATCGGTAGATTATATAAAATTGAGAGTCTCCGATAAGATTACTTTTAGTAGTAATTTGGAACAATACAAAGATTTTGTGTTTTTCATTAATCCGCCATTATTTGATTGGGTAATAGAAAATATCTTTAAAAATGCGGTTGATGCAATGAATGGACAAGGGAAAATAAATATTAAATTGACCGATGCCAATCAATTTATTTATATCGATATTTCAGATTCAGGAAAAGGCATCTCAAAGAACAAACAAAAAACTATTTTTAACCCTGGATTTACAACGAAAAAAAGAGGCTGGGGCTTGGGATTATCCTTGACCAAGCGTATCATAGAAGAATATCATAAAGGGAAAATATTTGTCAAAGAATCGGAATTGAATAAAGGGACAACAATCCGAATAGCAATGAAGAAAAGTTTTGCTTAAGATGTAAATATAATTGCTGATGAGAAAATATATTTTACTACTATTTATATTATTTTTTTCGATGCTTAGCTTTGCACAATTTATAGATGACGAAGAGCCCGAATATGCAACCAACGACAGCTTGAGTTTTAAAAATAGACTTATATTTGGGGGTAATTTAGGTTTGGTTTTTGGAACTTATACTTATATCAATATTTCGCCTACAGTTGGATATAAAATTAAACCTGATTTTGCGGCGGGAGTAGGCGTAATATATGAGTATGTAAATGATAAAACTTACAGACCATATTATGAAACAACAATTTTTGGAGGAAAGTTATTTGTTCAACATGTATTGTTCGATTGTGTTATTTTATATGCAGAAAATAATACCTTAAGTTTGGAGAAAAGATATTACGACCGTATTCATAGTTATCCGCAAGAAGGAAGATTTATTTTAAATGTTCCTTGGGTAGGAGGAGGCTTTTATCAGAGATCAGGAAAAGGAGGAATGTATTTGATGATTTTATTTAACCTTAACAACAGTGCCAATTCGCCATATTCGAGTTACGAGTATCGAATGGGCTTTAATTTTTAGATGATGGATTTGAGCAATATTAATTCATATTGGTATGTTATAGGTGTTTCTATTATTATCATCATTTCATATTTTTTTAATTTAATTTCAAAGAAATGGGGTATCCCTTCAGTCCTTTTATTGATAGGTTTGGGTATTGCACTTCGTTATTTAACGGGAATAGAGAACATTAGCGGTGATTCGCCTGTATTAGGTGTTTTGGGAGTTGTGGGACTAATTATGATTGTTTTAGAAGCCTCGTTAGATTTAGAATTGAAAAAAGAAAAGATAGCTTTGATTGTGAAATCTTTCAGTGTGGCTATAATTGCTTTATCATTAAGTACATATTTACTCTCTTTAATTATTCAATTATTCTTCGAGATAGATTGGTTTTCATCTTTAGTTTATGCTATTCCTCTTTCAATTATGAGTAGTGCTATCATTATCCCAAGTGTTTCGAAATTGCCAGAAAATAAGAAAGAATTTATGATTTATGAGAGTACATTCTCAGATATTCTGGGAATAATGTTCTTTTATTTTTTGTTGGGAAGTGTAGAATATCAGGATGTTAGTGAGTTGAGCTGGAGTATCGTTGGAAATATAACATTGACTATTGTTATATCTGTTGTTTTAAGTTATTTGTTAATATTTCTTTTTCAAAGAATTAAAACGAATGTAAAATTATTTTTGCTTATCGCTGTCCTTGTATTGCTCTATGCTGTTGGTAAAATGTTACATTTATCATCTTTGATTATTATTTTGTTCTTTGGACTTATTTTGAATAATAGGAAATTATTCTTTAGAGGTTTTATGACTCGTTATATTAATCCCGATGAGCTAACTCCTGTGTTTAAGGATTTTAAATTAATAACTGAAGAATCGGCGTTTGTGGTTCGTACTTTCTTTTTTGTTATTTTTGGGATAACCATTTCTTTATCAACATTATTTAGCTTTAAAGTATTCTTAATTAGTGTTTTAATGTTGGCTTTTCTTTATGGCATTCGCTTTTTAAGTTTAAAAATCTTTCTTCGAAAGGATTTTCGCTTAGAATTATTCATTGCTCCAAGAGGCTTAATAACGGTGCTTTTGTTTTTTGCTATTCCAAGTCAATATCAAGTTCCTGATTTTGAATCAGGCATATTGTTATTCTTAATTATTGCATCGAGTATTATTATGGCTGTTGCTCTCATAAAATATGGAAAGCGGGAAAAGCAACTTACTCGGCAAGAAGAGGAAGAGATTGAACAAATTAATAGCGAAAGTGTTGATGTTGAGGGAAATACTTAATTGTTAAAAAATATGGAAAAGGAATTTAAGATTCAATGGAAAGAGGGATATGTAGAGGTATCGTTAGAGGGAGATATTACATTTTCGAGATATGCAGAATTGTTTCGAACATTTGCATCACAAGAAAATTTGCCTAAAAAGATTCGTGTTTTAGGAGTGGATAATGGCGTTAATTTAAAGTTTATGGCAGATGATGTTATTAAATTATCGGCGTTAAGAGAACAAGCTATTGCTCAATTTGAAAGTGTTCGCCATGCTTTTGTTGTTGAAGATCCTACCAAGACGGCATTTGCTATTTTAAGCAGTCAAGAAACATATAGTTCTAATTATTTGGTTAAGATTTTTTCTTCAAAAGAGTATGCAATTCACTGGTTGTTAGAAGAATAATTTCTTAGTTAGGGAATGTAGAAAGTTAGAATCGAATAATAAAATCTTCTTTTGTACTTTCTGGACGGAAGAAAATAATTCCCATTCGGAATAAATCAATAGAAATAGTAACTTTTGGATGTTTTATGATTTGTTTCCATGCTTTGGTCATTCCTTCGGACCAATATATGTCATCAAAGACAAAAACTGAACGCTCGGAAGATTTATTGAGGAGCATTTCGAAATATCTAATGGTTGCTTCGTAGGTATGATTTCCATCTATAAAAGCAAAATCAACAGTCTCGATTCGGTCAAGAGCCAAAGGTAATTTTTTATCGAATGGTCCTGTGATTAATTGAACGTTTTTAAGTTTAATATAATCTAAATTTCTTTTTGCAATACGAGATATTTCAGGGCTTCCTTCGAAGGTGTAAACCTGAGCAGTTTTACGTGCTAATGCTAAATATGCAGTGGTTGTCCCCAAAGAAGTTCCTAACTCAAGAATTGTAGAGGGGCGAAAACGATTGACCAAACGAAATAATAATTGAGCATGTTCTTTTTGTAATAATGCAGAACGAGCGATGTCAGAAATAGCCCTTTTGTTACTTTTTGTCTGCGACGAACCTGCTCCAAAATCTTCAATAGTAATAATTTTCTTTTCTTTTAATAATTGCTCTCGAACTTGCTCTATTTTATGGAAGGCATAATACCTTCCTTGATGATTAAAAACTTGCTCTATCAATTCGTAAACAAAAGGAGAATGTACACCATGTCCAAAACGAGATTTGGCATTTCTTAAATGTTTGATATATTGTTTTATTTGATAAAGTTTTTGTTGCATAAAGTTTTATAAAATAGATTCTATTTCATGCTCGGGAACGGCCCAGACGGCTTTGAGTTTAGATTCAACAATGGGGCGTTTCATTAATTTAGGATGTTTTATTAGAATTTTAATCCATTCATCATCATTAAAATTTAGACCTTTATATTCTTTTTTATAAATGGTTTCTTGTGTTCTGATTAAATCGAAGGCTGACCAATTTAATTTTTTAAGAATATTTCTAAATTCGGTTTCGTTTAGTGGTTCTTTTAAATATTCTCGTATTTCAAATTCGAGTCCTTTTTCTTGCAGAAATTTTAGTCCTGCTCGGCTTTTGCCTCATCTGGCATTATGATAAATTGTCAACATTCTAACTTGTTTTTTTTATTTTTTAGGATCTTTTCCTCCAAATTTCATTAAATATTCTTTGATAAAACTATTAATTTCTCCATCGAGTACGGCTTGTACATTGGAGCTTTCGTAGTTGGTTCTATTATCCTTAACCATTTTATAAGGCTGCATTACATAAGATCGGATTTGAGAACCCCATTCTATTTTCATTTTTCCATTTTCAACAGCAGCTTGTTCGTCTTGTCTTTTGCGAAGTTCAAGTTCGTAAAGATGCGATTTAAGAATTCTTAAACAATTCTCTTTGTTTTTTAATTGTGAGCGAGTTTCTGTATTTTGAACGATAATTCCCGAAGGAGCATGTCGGACTCTGGCTCCTGTTTCCACTTTGTTTACGTTCTGACCACCAGCACCGCCCGACCGAAAGGTTTCCCATGTAATATCGGCAGGGTTAATGATTATTTCGATAGAATCGTCAATTAGAGGTGAGACAAATACAGAGGCAAAAGAAGTATGTCGTTTTCCTGCAGCATCGAAAGGAGAAATACGAACTAAGCGATGAACTCCGCTTTCACTTTTCAAATATCCATAAGCAAATTCGCCTGTAAACTCTAAAGTAACCGATTTTATTCCAGCTTTATCTCCCTCCAGATAATCAAGTTCTTTAACTTTAAAATTATTCCGTTCTCCCCATCGAATATACAAACGCATCAGCATTTCGGCCCAGTCTTGACTTTCTGTTCCTCCTGCTCCTGGATTTATTTTCAGAATAGCTCCTAATTTATCCTCCTCGTTGCGGAGCATATTTTTAAGTTCTAAATCTTCGATAGCAGTTTGTGTCTTTTGATAATGATTTTCGAGTTCTTGCTCT
>Ga0256826_1001889_pt1 | contig 12984 bp, 8 predicted proteins | sample CV79metaG_FD_185975 | JGI IMG/M metagenome (GOLD analysis project Ga0256826, IMG submission 185975) | Hydrothermal vent microbial communities from East Pacific Rise, Pacific Ocean - CV79 | ecosystem: Environmental > Aquatic > Marine > Hydrothermal vents | place: Pacific Ocean: East Pacific Rise...
CCATCAGTTCCGTTATAGAAACCAACTACCCAATTGTACTCATCTTGACCAGCATAGGTAACACTTTGATTTGTCATATACCAATCGGTATTTTCAGTTTTTGCAGTTTCATCACTTGTATTGGTCTCAAAAAGAGATTGTTCATTCCACTCAAAATTGCCACTTTCTGTATTTTGAAAAACACTAGAAATAGTTGGCTCACTTTTAGTTCTATCCGCTAAATACCAAAGCTCTTTATTTGTTGGAACTCTCCAAGTTGAAATATCATCAAGTTCTAAATCTTTACAATATTTTGTAACTTCTGAAAAATTACCTTCAAAAACTTCTGATTGATCTTCCCAAATTAACCCTGTAACTTCATCTTTAACTGTATCTGTATCTTTTACAAAATTTTGTTCAAGATTCAGAAACTTAGTTGGTATATTATTATAAGAGACATAAAAATAATTAGGATAAATATTTTTATCTGTAAGAGTCTCTTTTAATCTTGCAATATCAAAATTTGTAATAGGGTTATATCTCAAATCTAAAACATATAATTTATTAGAAATAGATTCCAACTCACTAATATCTGCGATTGAGTTTGAGTATAAATCTAAATATCGTAAATTTACAAGTTTAGAAACATTTGGAGCTTTTACTAAATTTTTATTATTGTAGATATAAAGATAATTCATCTTTTCTCCAAGCTCTGAAATTGATGAAACATCATTTAAACTATGATTGGAAATCAGTCTCACATTATATAAATAATCTTTTGATTTTTCTAAAGAGGGTAACTTAACTAAATTTGTGTTTTGAATTGTTAAATTTCTAAGTTTCAATAAACTCTCAAGAGGTGTGAAATCTGTTATATTGTTAAGATTGTACAGATACAAACTAGTAAGATTCCAATCTTTGATAATAGAAATATTAGATAGTTTTGGAAGATTGTTAATTGTAACATCTCTTAAATTATGTAAATTCCAATATTTTGAAATATCACTTATATTTATATCTGAAATATTATTCTCATTTATGATAACTAATGTTTTAAGATTAGATGCCTTGTTAATTGAAATATCTGTCAGATTATTATTATCTGAAATAGTTAAGATTTGTGCATTTCCAATATCAGTAATATTTCTCAAACTATGATTAGATTTAATTTTTAAATCTGTTAAATTCATTGTGTCCGCAATAGTTATCTTTGCTAATTTACCGTTATTTAAAATACCTAAATACTTCAATTTATCTAAATTATCTAAACTTATCTTTGCTAATTTACCATTAGTTGAAATTGTCAAATTTGTTAAATTAGTCAAACTGTCAAATGATGGAAGTATCTCCATATTTGGAAGATTAGAAATTGTTAAACTTGTTAAATTATCTAAATTATTTAAAGTTATATCTGCTAATTTAGCATTATCTGAAATTGTCAAATTTGTTAAATTAGTCAAACTGTCAAATGATGGAATTGCCTCTATTTCTGAAAGATAAGAAATTGTTAGATTTTCTAAGTTAGTCAAATTATCCAATGATGGAATTGTCTCTATATTTGGAAGATTAGAAATTGTTAAACTTGTTACATTAGTCAAACTATCCAATGATGGAATTGTCTCTATATTTGGAAGATTTGAAATTTCTAAACTCGTTAAATTATTCAAACTATCTAATGATGGAATATTTGTAATATCTTGAGTATTTGAAAAATTTAATGAAGTTATCTCTTTTGAGTTATTTAAATCTGGAAAAGATTTCAAACCAACATTATCATAAATTTCAAGAGAGCTGATATTTGACAAATCGGAAATTGTTTCTAAACTGTTTCCCTTAAAATATTTCATATATGTAGAATAATTGTAGTGCTGATATAAAATTGAGCTAATTCTAAGAGATTGAATATCTTTCAGATTTTCAATACTTGTTAAAGTATTTTCTGTAATTAAAATATTCTGAATATCAGATAACTTCTGAATAGTAACTAAACTGTTTCCGTGAATATATGTAGAATATTTATAATAACTGTTATCTTTATACAATAAGTTCCACTTTCTATAAACACCAATTTGTAAATTCTCAATATCTTTTAAATTTTGAATAGTTTCTAAATTGTTTCCAGATATATAAAGCTGTGTAATATTTCCAACATTTTCAAAAGTTGTAAAATTATTTTTAAAAATCTCAACTCTAACAATATTTGATAAATTTCTAATAGTTGTAAGATTATTATCTTGAATAAGTAAAGTCTCTAAACCATCTAAATTTTCAACAGATTCAAGATGTTTATTATTCTTAATTTCAAGAGTTTTCAAATTTGGTAATTTGCTAATTCCAAGAGTATCTGACAATTTATCATTGCTATAAATATATAAATATTCTAATTTAGTATGAGATTTAGTTAAGAAATTCAAATCAGCAATATTTGTATGTCCTAAATCAAGAGTTCTTAGATTTAGAATCTCTGAAATAGATGTCAAATCAGTAAGTTGCAAATTGAACAAATGTAAATCAGTAATCTTCTTTAAAACTTTTAAAGGTTCAGCAGAACTGATGTTTAAATTACTTAAATGTAATGTTTGAATTCCCGTACTTTTCTTTAAAGATGAAATCTCACTAATTGGATTAGCATCAAACCTAACTGTTACTAAACTGACAATATCTTTCAAACCAGAAATATCTGAAATTTTATTACTTTGTAAATAAATAGAATTTAAACTTTGCAGATTTTTCATATCAGGTAATTTTGAAATGTTTTCACTATTATATATTCTAAGATTTGTCAATTTTGTCATTTTAGAGATAGATGAAATATCTTTAAGAGGTGAATTAAGCCCATAAATATGAAGTGTTGCTAAGTTTGGATTTTCAGGAAGAAGCTCTAAATATCTGTTATTATAAAAAACTAATGTTTTGAGTGATTTAACTTCTGAAACTTTTGAAAAATCTTTAACTCTTGAGTTTTCAAAATTCAAATTTTTTAAATTAATCAATCTTTCAATTCCATCAATTTCTGTAATCTCATTTTCAAGTTTTAATTCAGTAATTTTATTGTAATCCGCTTGTTTTAACTTTACATCATAAGCTAAACCCAGTTTATCGTGAATGAAATTAGTGAAAGGATTATCAAAAATAGGAAATTTTTTCATCGTGTCAAAATCTAAAACAACACCTGTAAAATTTTCTCCTAATTTTGCAAATAATTGTTTAGTTTTCTCTATATCTTCGATGTAATTACCACCTATACTAATTCCTCCAATTGAACTATTTCCATCATTATTTTTATTGATTTCAACTAAAAAATCAACCATATCTTTAAGAAATTCAAGTGTAACAATTTTATTATTATCAATATTAAGGTTTTCCAGTTTTGATGGTAAAGCAATAATTTTTTGAATATCATTGTTTCCAATATTAAGAGATTTAAGTTTTGGCAAATCAACTAAAGCTGAAATATCATAAATTAGATTGTTTTGGAGTTCAAGAACCTCTAAATTGCTTAACTCTTTTAATGGTGTTAAATCAACAATTGAATTACCTGAAATATCTAATATTTCCAAATTTACTAATTTTTCAATTCCTGAAAGTGAATCAATATCAGAATTTTGACAAAATAATTCAATAAGTTCTGCAAGTTGAGTTTCTGAAGGATCTTTACCATCGGCTAAACCTAGTTGGCTATTTATACAACTTTTAATTCCAGTAAATGAACCTATATTTAAATTTACTATTTCAGAATCATTACCTTGTTTATCCGTAACATAAACTGTAACAACACCCATATCTCCAGTAAGAATAGCTTCTGAACTTCCATTTTGGTCAATTAAAAATGATTTTGAACTAAATGTATAATTCAAATCCTCATTTTCACCATCAGGATCATTCGCTTCAACAGTTATATGATGGAAATCTTTTTTATATTCAAAAGTCTCATCGTAGAAATCTTCAATATATGGAACAAATTGCATTTTACAAACAAGATTTTGTCCATTAATATCAAGGTCAAAATGGTGAGTTAAATTCTCAATTTGTATCGTAAAACTTGATCTACCATCAACCCATTCTTTGATGCTTTCTCTATCTAAATTCAGACGAATACTTAATTTTCTGTTCTTATTTTGAATGGATTCTAAGTCAGAAATTTTTCCAACAAGAGAATCTGAATCAGCAATATATTTATCAAAATATGGAAGAAGAATTCTTGCATTATCGTTCGTAGCTTTAATAATATAATTTGGCATTTCATCTAAAGATTTTATTCCTCTATCGTGAAATTCATTACTGAAATCTATATCAATAGAAGTTCTGTTAAATCCATTTTTATCTATTACTTGATGAACTCTTGAAATATCAAAGTTATTCTGAATATTTAGCCTCTTCATATTAAATGTCACAACATTATTGTTAAGATTTCCATTATTATCTAACATATTGAGCATTATCGCAGTAGCTTCAAACACCTCTTCTTCATTTCCATTTAAATTGAAAGTTGCTCGAAATTTTAAACCTTTTTTAAAATCCACAGAGTCATTTCCATCACCTCCTTTTATATACTCTTGAATATAAAAGAATGTATCACCTTTTTCATCAATCCCTTTTGTGAGATTAAGTTCTAATTTAAGCTTACTTTCATTAAATCCAATTTCTGAAATATAAAGTGTGATATTCTGCTCTGCTAAAATCTCATTTGTAAGTTTGAAGTTCTTTGGGAGAGTTTTACCAACTCGTTTAATTTGAGCAACCGTTCCTCCATCTGAATTAATCTTAAACTTAAATGAGTATAAAGATTTTTCTGGAACAGGTTTTGATACCTCAGGCGAAGAATCTCCTCCGCTACTACAACTACTGAAAAGAAAGAGAATGGATAAAAAAACAACAATAGAATTTTTCCTCAAAATGAATCCTTTAATGAAATTTAACTGATGTTACGACGAATGTTTCCGTAAAGCCCTATATATTTTATAATGTTTAGTTATAATCCGATAAATTGGTACTTTACAAATAAAGTGTCGTAATATCGTTATTAAGTATTATATAATATAAATATTAAAATCTAACTGTATAAGTGCAAAAAGATAATAAATTAGAACTATTGATTATATTTCAAATTATGATAAGTTATTCTAATATTTTCCATTGTTTCAAGAATTTCAGAATCTGTTCCATCAACTAAAAGTAAGTCTAAAATTTTTGCAACACTTTTTCTTAATGGTCGAGGAAATCGTTGAATATCATATCCCGTCATTTTCAAAGCTTTTCTTTGTGAAGAATCTGAAATTTCAAATTGCAATTTTGCAAGTGTGACAGTTGTGTGAGGCGATTGAATAAATTGCACAACATCTGTAATTACAGAATTTAAATATCCGCGAAATCTTATAAGTTCATCATCTGAATAATAATTTAAAGCAACTAGCAAATCACCTTTTATCTCTTTTGGATATTGCCGAAGTTGGTTAAAAGTTTGGATTTTCAAATCTCTTTTTTGAGCTTTCATCTCATCAAAAACAATCTGCCCCGCAGTTCTTTTTGTAGTTGCAATATGGAGATTTTGAAACATATTTGAAAACATTCCACCAATCTGTTTTTTAGTAGCTCCTTGATTCAAAAGTTCTCCATAAATTACAGATTTTAGTTTTCTTAATTCCAAATCAAAAAGTTTTCTATTTTCATAAATTGAAAGTGATTTTTCTACCAAATCTAAAACTTGAGAATCTGGAATTTTTTCAGAAATATAGAAACCATTCTTACGAATTGATGGGAGAACATCTTTTGTTAGCCATTTTTTAAACTCTTTAGATTCATCTTTCTTTGAGCCAAAAATAGAATTATAAACTCCACTTTCGTTTATAAGTGCGATAGATTGGGTTTTACTAATGTGACGGATTCTTTCCGTCACTTTATCTTCTGCATCAATTCTTTTCAGCATATTATTTGTGTCAATTCGACCATCTTTACGAATATATCCTAAAATATTTGCAACATCTTTTGCTACAAACCAAAGTTCTTCAGTATCTAAATCTACTAAAGTTCTAATCTCTTTGCCTTGAAAAAACCTAAAGTTTTCAGGCATTTTTTCTAAAAGTTGAAGTTTCATATTTTTCTTTTTTGAGAATTATATCGAAGATGATAATTTAGAAAGTTTCCCCAAAAGAATTGGAGAAATGGAATAGTTAGCAAAGCATAATAAACTTCGGGAGTTGTATAAACTATTTATTATATTGTAAATTATGATAAGTTATTCTAATATTTTCCATTGTTTCAAGAATTTCAGAATCTGTACCATCGACCAAAAGTAAGTCTAAAATTTTTGCAACACTTTTTCTTAAAGGTCGAGGAAATCGTTGAATATCATATCCTGTCATTTTTAAAGCTTTTCTTTGTGAAGAATCTGAAATTTCAAATTGTAATTTTGCAAGTGTGACAGTTGTGTGAGGCGATTGAATAAATTGAACAACATCAGTAATTACAGAATTTAAATATCCGCGAAATCTTATAAGTTCATCATCTGAATAATAATTTAAAGCAACTAGCAAATCGCCTTTTATCTCTTTTGGATATTGCCGAAGTTGGTTAAAAGTTTGTATTTTCAAATCTCTTTTTTGAGCTTTCATCTCATCAAAAACAATTTGCCCCGCAGTTCTTTTTGTAGTTGCAATATGGAGATTTTGAAACATATTTGAAAACATTCCACCAATCTGTTTTTGAGTCGCTCCTTGATTTAGAAGTTCTCCATAAATTACAGATTTTAGTTTTCTTAATTCCAAATCAAAAAGTTTTCTATTTTCATAAATTGAAAGTGATTTTTCTACCAAATCTAAAACTTGAGAATCTGAAATTTTTTCAGAGATATAAAAACCATTTTTACGAATTGATGGAAGTACTTCGGCAAAAATCCAATCTTGGACTTTTTCAGCATTTGGTTTTCTGGATTTGAAAATCATTTTATTTAAACCTGCTTCTGTTAGAAAGATTTCACCTGCATTATTTAATTTCCGGATATGCATACTATGCACCTCTGAAATTTTCACTAGTTGTTTATTTGTAAATTTTACTTTATGAATCGCCAACCAATTACGAATTGTACTAATTGGATCTTTAATGTCCAAAGCTTTAGCAACGGAATTTAAATTAAAGTAGATAGTTTTATTGAAAATCAAAGTTTCAATTTCCATTTCAAGCTCTTGGTTTTTGAAAAGTTTTAAATTCATATTTTTTCTTTTTTGGAAATTATATCGAAGATAGAAGTTTGCAGTATAATTGCAAAAAAGGGTAATTTTGATTAAAGCACAACCATTTATAAAATGGGTGGGAGGAAAAAGAGGGCTTTTAAAACAGATTTTGCCTTTTATAAATAATAATTTTAAAAATTATCACGAACCTTTTTTAGGTGGCGGAGCTGTTTTTTTTGAACTATTTTCTCTAGGTTTATTACAAGATAAAAAGATATTTCTTTCAGATTTAAATAGTGAATTAATTAATACTTATAAAGTTGTTCAAAATATTCCAAATGATCTGATTTTAAATCTTGAAAATTATAAAAAAAATCATAGTAAAGAGTTCTATTATAAGATTAGAGAATTAGATCGGAAATCCAATTTTCAAGAGCTGTCAGAAATTGAACGAGCTACTAGATTTATCTATTTAAATAAAACTTGTTTCAATGGACTTTATAGAGTTAATAAAAAAGGTTTTTTTAATACTCCAATTGGTAGTTATAAAAATCCAAATATTGCTGACAAAGAAACTATTTTAAGTAGTAGTAAAGCTTTGCAAAATGTAACTTTATTAAATCAGTCATTTGAAAAAGTTATTAATATCGTTCAAAAAGATGATTTAGTTTATTTGGATCCACCATATTATCCTTTAAATGCAACTTCACATTTTACATCTTATGATTCAAATATATTTTTAGACCATCAACAAAAACAACTTTTTAACATATTTCAGGAGCTTAATAATTTAGAAGCTCAAATTTTAGAGAGCAATTCAGATACTGACTTTATTAAAAACTTATATAAAGATTATAGAGTTAATATTGTTTTTGCCAATCGATTTATTAATTCAAAAGCTAATAATCGCGGAAAAATTTCAGAAATTATTATAGAAGGTGTGAGAATATGATTCAATTTGGATTGGGTGGAGCAAATACACAAACGGGTGCCATCTTTGAAGGCAATGTAGATTTAGTAACTTTCTTAAAAACTTTACAAGGTTATGAATGTTTATTGAATCCAAACTCTAAAGGTAAAAGTGAATGGTATGATATATTTTTTCAAAATGAATTTGTAGCAAGTAGCTTTAAAAAACATGCTCTATATAATTATCTTGAACTTCAAAATATTATTTGCGAACATTCCGCCAATCTGTTTTTTAGTTGCTCCCTGATGCAAAAGTTCTCCATAAATTACAGATTTTAGTTTTTTCAACTCTAAATCAAAAAGTTTTCTCTCTTCATAAATTGAAAGTGATTTTTCTACCAAATCTAAAACTTGAGAATCTGAAATTTTTTCAGAAATATAGAAACCATTCTTACGAATTGATGGGAGGACATCTTTTGTTAGCCATTTCTGAAAAGGTTTTGCAATAGCTTTTCTGCTTCTTATTATAAGAGAATATAATCCTGATTCATTAATAATTGCTAATTTTTGAACTCCGCCAAGGGTGTCGATTAAAGCTACACCCTTTTCATCTTTATCTAAATCTCTTAAAGAATCACGACTATTTTTGATTTCTAAAATATTTGCAACATCTTTTGCTACAAACCAAAGTTCTTCAGTATCTAAATCTACTAAAGTTCTAATCTCTTTGCCTTGAAAAAAACCTAAAGTTTTCAGGCATTTTTTCTAAAAGTTGGAGTTTCATATTTTTCTTTTTTGAGAATTATATCAAAGAGGGGAATTTAGAAAGTTTCCCCAAAAGAATTGGGGAAATGGAATAGTTAGAAAAGCCTAATAAACTTCGGGAGTTGTATAAACTATATTGCCTGCACTATCTTCAACAAAAATCATATACTGAAATTCAATCTCTTCAAATTCTTTAGATGTTTTAATTTCAAATTGTGGAGTTTGAGTAAAAGTAATATCATCTAAAATTACCATTTTATCTTCTCCATTATCTGAATTTAGGCTCATTGTGGTGAATTGATATTTATCTCCAGTTTTAAACTCTTTATCATTTGCATCTCTGTCAAAAATAATATTGCCATTTGCATCAATCTGATTTTGTTCAATATAGTAATCTACTAAATTTTTATCAGAATCAGTCAAAATCATTAGAGTTTCCTCATTTGTTTTATCTCCATCATCAATAAATGAAATATATTGAAAATATGTTTCACCATTAATTTCAACAAACTTATCAAAAAGAATAGGAACAAATAGATTATCATTTTCACCTGTGCCATATTTGATATTTAATAATTTGCCATCCCAGTATTTTGTGAAAAATGTTCCATCTTCCTGTTTTTCAATAGGAGTTGCTTCAAGAAACATAAAATTATTATTTTCATCGCTAACACCGATAACAAATGAAACATCTTTAATTGCCAAGTTATCTGAAGCTGTAATGATGATTCCATCATCTACATCTTTAGCTGATACTTCGGGCTGAGTTGTATCGCCTTGAGAGATTTTTCTATAATTCTCAATTAAAGCAAACCATTCATCGCTTACTGCTTGAGTATCTTTTGAATAATTTTGAACAGTTAAAGGTGCGATTGAAACTCCAAAAGAGTTTGGTTTTGAACCATCTTGATTTGAATGAATAACATATAAATCGATAGCTTGAATAAGTTCATCTATATTATTTTTCAGAGTTTCGTCAGAAATATTATTTTTCAAAATTGTTACAAAATGCTTAAGGTCGATTGATATAACCTCATCGCCTTTGTTATGAGCTCCATATTTTTGAGCTTGATTATTTGCATTAGTTACAGCTTGAAAATTATTCTCTAAATTAAATGAAAGATTTGAAGCAAAAATATTTAATTTCTCAAGAAGATTATTAAAATTAGCCATATCTGTAATTGATAGAGTTTTTTCTCCACCAGTTTTAAAATCACCTTTTGAATCTTTTGCAGTTGTGTGAGATTCATTTTTCACAAAATTATCTACTAATTCTGTCCCAAATTTAGAAATTGTTTCTGCATTTTTGTAGCTTTGAATGACAGCAGACCAATTCCAACCGTGTCCAGGTTCTGTTTCTTCAGAAGCAATAAGATAATCTGTAAATTGAGCTATATTGTTTGCAACCTCTATATTTCCATTTAGACAAGCATCAAAACCGATAATATCAAATTTCACATCTGCGGAATTAAATGATTCTTGAATTTCAGCTAAAGATAATCCGTCATTATTAAAATTTGAGTCATTTCCAAAATCACCATAAGCTCCACCGTGGTCCCACATTGTTAAAAATGTTCGATTATATTCTTCAGAAGAGTTTTCTTTTAGAAAATTAAAAAAATATGTTAAAGAAGATTTATCTCCCATATTGAAAGATTCATCTTTAAAAAGATATTCATCTAAATTTCCAAACTCTCCATCATCTTTGTAATCTTGAAAAAGTTGAGAAATATTTGCAATTCTCATACCTTTCCAATTTTCACGATTTGCACCACCAAAAGCAACTACAATATCTAAATCTTGAATTTGGCTTGGGTCTTCGATATTAGGATAAAGTTTTTTTAAACCCTCAAATAATTCTTTCAAATCATCTGTTCCTGCTAAACCATCTCGTGCATCAGCTTCACTGTGTCCCTCTAAATCTGAACCAACCATATAGATTGCAAGAAGTTTTTTAGAACTAGTTTTAGTATTAGAAATGGTTTCATTTTTATGTTTAGAAACATTATCCTGTTTTTCTTCTACCTCTTGCTTTGAAGAACTTGTATCAGAATTGTCATTTTCTTTCTGACTCGAGTTTTTTGTTTGTCCTGAACTACTTGAAGAGTCGGAACTGTCGGAAGAACTTCCGCAACCTGTAAGATTTAGCATTAACATTAATACTAATAAACTTGTAAAAAGTTTCACTTTAATCCTTTATGTAATTTTAAATTATGATAAGTTATTCTGATACTTTCCATTGTTTCAAGAATTTCATCATTTGTATCATCGACTAATTTAGGAAATTGTTTAATATCATTTCTCGTAGTTTTTAAAGCTTTTCTTTGAGATGAATCTGCAATTTCAAATTGCAATTTTGCAAGTGTGACAGTTGTGTGAGGCGATTGAATAAATTGCATAACATCTGTAATTACATTGGATATTTCCGAAGTTGATTAAAAGTTTGGATTTTAAAATCTCTTTTTTGAGCTTTCATCTCATAAAAACAATTTGCCCCGCAGTTCTTTTTGTAGTTGCAATATGGAGATTTTGAAACATATTTGAAAACATTCCACAAATCTGTTTTGAACTTTGAAAATAATATTTTTATTAATTAAATCTATCTTACTTTGATAAAAATAAACTTTACGAATCTTGATAGTTTGACAGAATATAAAGAAACTTTTTCTTTAACCGAACTTTTGGCAATTTTTCAAATCTCAATTTTGCCTCAAGATTTTAATAGGAAACTCAAAAACTTTGGAATTATAAAATGGTCTCAAGGAAATTGGATTCTGCTAGATTTAAATTAAAGTTTGGTAGGAATTGTCCTTTTGATGAAAAATCAAATCCGAGATATTTCAAATCAACTTTTCAGGAACTTTTATATATTGTTTTGTAACACAGCAAATTGTCATATTTGGGCTTGACCAGAATATCCACATAAAACTACCTGCTGAATATTTTCAGAATTTTTCTATAATTTCATAAAAAGGATTTAGTTTGGAAAAAGAGGAAAATTTAGTTAAAAAAACTTGTCGCGAATTAGGAATAAACCAAAAAGAATTAGCAGAAAAAATAGGAATGAGTCCTCATACAATAACTAGATGGAATAAAGATGGTTTAGATAAAACAGGTCAAACTTTACTAAAAGGTTTAATTTATGAGAAAAAATTTATTGACTTAAAAGAATTTATTAAAAATGTATAAGACACTCATTTATCTATTGACTTATTAATATAATACATATTATAATTACCTTAACCATTTAGAAAAAGCGAATTTCTATTTGAACAATAATTAAGGCAAAAAACATTTTACTTCAAAACATAAATAATGAGTATAAAATATCTCATCGGATTATAGCAAAAGAGATAAATAATAAAGAGATTTCTATCCGCAAACTTATCGATAAACAAAAAGAACATTTAGAGCAATTTGGAAACCTGTCATTTGAAATGACAAGTTTAGAAAGAACTACAAAAGATGGTAGTTCTCGTGGTTTAGTTTCTGAAAAAACATATTTTTTAAATGAACCTCAAGCAACTTTGCTTTTAACTTTTATGCGAAACAATGATATTGTGATTAATTTCAAGGTTCGCCTAGTTCAAGAGTTTTTCAAAATGAGACATCAACTTCAAATCTCCAAACCTGAAAAACCAAAAAACATAATTTCAGTTTCGACTGAAAATATGAGAAAAGAGTTTGAGGCTTTAGAATTTACTTTCAAACATCAGAATTTTTCTGAACTTGAAAAGAAAAAATTGCTAAATCAGACTTTGAGAAAAATAAACTTTACGAATCTTGATAGTTTGACAGAATATAAAGAAACTTTTTCTTTAACCGAACTTTTGGAAATTTTTCAAATCACACTTTCGCCTCAAAACTTCAATAGGAAACTCAAAAACTTTGGAATCATAAAATGGTCTCAAGGAAATTGGATTCTGCTAGATTTAAAGTTTGGTAGGAATTTTCCTTTTGACGACAAAACCAATCCGAAATATTTCAAATCAACTTTTCAGGAACTTTTAGATATTGTATTTATAATACAGTAAATTGTCATATTCGGGCTTGACCCGAATATATATTTATCTTCTAGGTAAGCTAATTTTTCTTTCTAAAACATCTCTATTTTTTTCCACATATTCAACCATTAAAACATTTAAAAGAGTCGAAAGAGTAT
>Ga0256826_1001890_pt1 | contig 12984 bp, 9 predicted proteins | sample CV79metaG_FD_185975 | JGI IMG/M metagenome (GOLD analysis project Ga0256826, IMG submission 185975) | Hydrothermal vent microbial communities from East Pacific Rise, Pacific Ocean - CV79 | ecosystem: Environmental > Aquatic > Marine > Hydrothermal vents | place: Pacific Ocean: East Pacific Rise...
GTTGTTTAAAATATTGTGGGCATAGAGTTGAAAATTTTGGTAACCGCTTAACTCAAACAGCTCTACTACAAGAGCTACGGTGCTTTTTAGATGCACAAAGGGTACCATAGAAAAGAGTTGTCTGGCTATACTTTTACCTGTATCATGCTCTGCACCTATAAAAATTCTAGCACCTCCATCAGTAGCTCCAAAATTATTTGTTTTAAGCCCAATAAGCCCAATGTCGACGTGACGATGTCTACCACACCCTTTTGCACATCCTGAAAAACCTACTTTTATATTGTGTTTGTAAATTTTTTCTAAAGGTAGGTATTGCTCTGCTTCATTTTTTATACTCCAAACAGCATACGGGCAAAGATTACCTGCACATGCTACTATCGTGGAGCTAAGAGCAGGAGAATTAAAAGGTAGTTCTTTGCTATCTAAACCAATGATATAAATATTTTGGTCAATTCCTATGCGTATTTGGGCACTGTTTTTCAGGGCAAAATCACTTATTTTTCGTATCTCATCAGCTTGAAGTCTGCCAAAGTTACTCTGATAACAAAAAGCAAATTTTCCATCTTTTAAGAGCTCAAACTCTTGAAAATCAACATGTTGGAGTTGTAAATCTCCTGCTGAGACAAACTCTCTCTTGTACTGCGTTTGGATAAGATTTTTAAGCCCCATCATGCCAATCTCTTCTATCATATAAAAAAGTCTGGTTTTAGAACGTGAAAAACGTGAGCCATGTAGATAAAATGTCTCTACAAACGCAGTAAAAAAGTTAAAAACCTCTTCTTGTTTGAGAAAAATATCTGCATCTTTAGCGATTTCTGTATTTTTTCCTCCCATATAGACATTGAAACCGTAAACGTCATCTTTTTTTGCAAGTGCAAAGTAGAGGTCATTTGCAAAAAAGGAGTTTACATTTGCTGAATTGCCAGAGATACCGATACTGACTCGTCTTGGCAACATTCCTACATATTTTGGATTTTTGAGGATATACTCTTGCATTTTTTCAATAAGAGGGTAGACTTCAATCTCTGCATATTTTCCAACACCATCATAGACATCACTAACAATGTTACGCACATTGTCACCAAAACTTTGCCAAGTTGTTAGTCCATTCTGATTGAGTTTTTTCCATATTTCGAGTAGATTATCAGATTCAACATCATGGAGTTGAAACCCTGCACGAGCAGTAATGACAAGTGTAAGTTCATACTCTTGAACTATATCTGCAATATAGCGAAATTGTTTAGCAGAGAGCTTTCCCCCTGCATTTCGCAAACGTACAGTAAACTCACCCTCTAAAAAATCAGTAGTGAAAATACCAAAATCTTGTAAGTAATATCTGTCCCCTTCACCCAAAGAATCAAAGTCTATAGTTTCAAACTCTGCAAAATAATCATATGGTTTAAGTCGTGCTTTGTATGTTTCACGTTTGTTGAGTTTTTGTTTCAAGTTTTTTTCCATAAATAATCCAAACATTTTTGTTTACTTATGTTACCTTATAATTGTAAACTCGTTTGTGCTATATGTCAAAATATCTATAAGACTTCTATTCTATTTCGACCATTTGCTTTTGCCAAATAAAGCATTTTGTCAGCAAGGTTGAGATATTCATCGAGTAACTCACTTTTATACTCTCTACTTGGAGTTATTTCTATAACACCTAGACTGACGGTTGATTGAACATCTTGCTTATCAAATTTTAAGATACTCCTTGAAAAATGCTCACGAATTTTTTCTAATACTTTGATACATTGCTCTTTTTTTGAGGCTGAGAGAATAATTACAAATTCTTCTCCTCCATATCTTATGATTAAATCGGAGTTTCTTATATGCTTTTTTACAATCTGAACAAAGAGTTGTAATATCTTATCCCCTGCTATATGCCCATAGGTGTCATTTACATTTTTAAAATAATCCAGATCACACATGGCAACTACAAAAGAGTTATCTGTTGCTCTTGAAAGTTCATATTGCGTTGCAAAGATTGATTTTAAGCCGTTTCTATTTAATGCCTCTGTTAGAGCATCTTTATTTTTTATTTTATTTACTATACTGTTGTTTATGAGGGCTAATTCTGTACCAATACTTAAAGAGATAAGTTCACACTTTTCAAGATAGGAGATAAGTGCATGATACTCTTTATAGTTTTGTTCATTAGTATTGTTTAAGAGTAGATATATCTTTTGAGCAAAGAGGTGTAGGCTTTTATGTAAACTATCTAATGTTTTATATTTGGAGTTATTTTGTATAAAATGTTTTGCTTCACTACCATGCAACCAGATTCCAAAATCACATTTGCAATCATCTTGCTGGGGAAACTTCTCTTTTTGAAAATTTTTGATACTCAAAGCCAACTCTGTCAACCAAATTATATGAGATTCATAATGTTTGATAATACTAACCTCTATTAGATCAGAGATAGAGCTTAATCTAATGTTGTTAATAGAGACAAGTTGGTGAATATACTCTGTGAGATAGATAAAAGCTATACTGTTGTTTATCTCTCTGAAGATATAAATAAGTTCGATTACATTTGAGTTGTTGTCTTGATCATTTTGTGTGATTTTTGAAAGTAAAATATTTTTAAGTCCAAAAATTTCATTGCTTAAGATAGCATAAGGAATATTAATAGATATTTTGTATTTCGCAAATTTTTCATAAATATTAAGGAGTTCTTTTAAATTATAATCATCACAAAAAATTTGTAAAATTTCTTGATAAAACATCCTTATTTTTTGAATTTTTGCCTCATCATATTTATCAACACAAATTACATATTTATCTAATAATTCATCAAGAATATCCTCTTGAATATTTTTTATAGCATTACTAAAAATACATAACATTGTAGTCCTTTATCTCATCCTAATTCGCAGTTATAAAGATTGTATCATATTTTTTCTTAATTAGAAAATATTATATTATAAACATTTCTCCTTCCATAAATTTCTTGCTAACAAACAAACTATGCTATAATTGTTAGTAGATAGTTATAAGGTTTTAAATATGGCAAAAGAACATTCATTTGATATAACAGCAAAGATAGATATGCAAAATATGAAAAATGCAATTAATTTGGTTGAGAGAGAAGTTACGAATCGTTATGATTTTAAAGGTACAACTTATGAGGTAAACTTTAAAGAGAAAGAGAAAGTTTTAGTAATTATCGCTTCAAGCGATAATAAACTTGATGCCTTAAAAGATATAGTCATTGCGAAACTTTTAAAGCAAGGACTCTCTTCTAAAGTTTTAGATGAGCTCAAAGTTGAAGATGCAAGTGGAAATACACGAAAAGCAACTTTTAAAGTAGTGGATTATATAGAATCAAAAGAGGCTAAAAAAATCACTGCTGACATAAAAAAAATGAAATTAAAAGTAAATGCACAAATTGAAGGTGATAGCATAAGAGTTAAGGGTGCTAAGCTTGATGATTTACAAAAAGTTATGAAAATGGTCAGAGAAGGTGAGTGGGAAGCTCCTCTTGTTTTTGATAATATGAGATAATTAAAATGTTATTTGTGAAAAATATGACGGTGGGGGAAGCTGCTGAACATTTTGGAATTTCAAAAGAGGCAATTCATAATCGAATTAGACGAGGTTCTTTAAAAAGTGTTATGGAAAATGGTGTAAAAATGGTTGTGCTTGATGAGAGTGAGTTAAAACAAACAAAAAAACGAACAACACAAACAAGAAAACCGTTAGCGAACAATGATAGATATTATAAACTTCTAGAAGAACAAAATATGAAGTTGCAATCGCGTGTTGATACTCTTGAAACTGAAACAAGAAGTTTAAGAGACCAAAAAGAAGAGATGCTCATACAAGAGCGAGAAAAAATAGAACGTATTTATAAAGAAAAAGATGAACAACTAAAAAATATATTGAATAGTATCTCATCGAAGTTTATGTTAAATGCACCTACTGAAATAGAGACTCAGGTAATTGAAGAAGAGATGACTGAAGTCGAATTAGAGCCTCTCATTGAAGAAGAGAGTGAAGTTATTTCACTGAATAAATATCTTAAAAAAAATAAATTTTCAATAAAAAAAATAAAAAAAATAAAAAAGCGATTTAAAAAAATAGCTAAAGAAGATGAAAGAGTAGTTATAGTTGGTAGTAAATATTACTTAGATATTTTGAAGTATGATTATCGTGATTTGATTAGATAAATATGTAAATGAAAAAACTATTATTACTATTTGTTTTAGGTTCTTTATCTGCATCTTTATCTGCTAGTTCTTGCTACTCGGTTGAGCTGTGGAGCGTAAAATCTTACAATCCCGAGCCATTGCAGAGTGAGAGTGATTGTAAAATTTTAGAGATAGGTACTTATCATGCAAATAGATGTGGATGCTTTTCAAATATCGAAGAAGCAAAAAAGAGACTTGCAAAATATAAGCCAACTTATCCAAAGGCATATGTGACCAAAACTTTAAAAAGTAGATTTATTCAAAAAAGTCAAATGCAACCCTCTTTACGTGTAACACCAAACTATAATCCAAGTAAATATTTAGAAATAGCTGATGATTCTCAAAGTCCAATATATAAAAAAGAGTTACAAAACAATAAAACAAAGATTAATAAAGCTTATAGCGACTTATCAAATTTTTATGGATTGTCACTTGAGGGTAAGTATGAGCAATATATAAATCAAAATTATGTAATGAGGGATTATACAGATTTTGAGTATGAGCTAAAACTAAAATTTTCACTTTTTAAAGATGGTTTTTTTGAGCATAAAAAAGAGAAGAAAATAGAAGAAAAAACCGCAAAAATTGTTTACTTGCAAAATCTTTTGGTGGTTTTAAAAAATAACTTCTCAGATACCGAGTTAATGATTAAAGGCTTGGAGTCAGAGATAGATTATAACTACTATTTAACATTGGCTGCTCTTTATCAAAATGCAATGCGACAAAATGAAAATAAACTCAAAAGTGGCATCATTCAAAGTTATAAATATGATGAACTAAAACAAACGCAGTCTAGATTCTTAAAATCTGCAAAAATTTATGAGCGGCATGATAGGGTAACACTTGATAAAAAAATGGCTTTAGTGCTTGATGAGATAGGGCAGGTAAAGTTAAAAGAGATATCTACTATCGCTCAATATTCTCAAGAAAACAATTATGACATTGCTCTTAGTAGGGCAAAAATGGCTTCCCTTGATACGTCAAAAAGTTATCTTGATACTGTCAATATGAACCTTTATGCCCATAGACGTAAAGTTGATGAACTTGGTTGGTACAATACTGTTGGAGCAGAAGCAAAAATTCCACTTAATTTTAGCTCTAATGAAGAGATAGAAATGAATAAACTGAAACAAAAATCTTATGTGGTTGTAAATAAAAGTTTAGAAAAAAATATAAAAAATAGCGTGCGTAGTTTGTATCTTGATTTTAAAGATTTACAAGAATTTATAATGATAGATAAAGATGATGTTGCTTATTTGCAATTACGAATTCAAAAATTTGAAGATATTCAAAAAAATATCGTTCCAAATTTAACATATGAACCTGATGAGGAGATTTTGATTGCAAAGCAAAAACTTATAGAGTTGCAACGTAAGATATTACTAAGCAAAATAAATCTTTTTAAAATTTTAAATGAGATAGCTTATGTTGGTAACATAGATGATATCTCATACATACTAGAACCTAAGAGCAAAAAATGAAAATAGAGCAAAATTGTAATCGTAAAAGTCATAGACTCAACATCCCTATTCAAGTTATTATCAATAATATTACTAGCTTAGTCCTTGATTGGTCGACAATGGGTTTAAAAATCCGATATGAGGGCAAGGATATTAGCTTAGAAGATGAGTTGGTGATATCTATAGTTTTACCAACAGGTAATTCGGCAATAGTACTAGAAGCGACGGTTATTGTAAGAAATATTATTGATGATACTTATGGTTTAGAAATTATAAAACTAAGCGATAAAAACAATAGAGTCTTGCGTCATTATGCTACTTTAGCTATTGATGGAAATCGTAATCATATAGATGATCTCTCAAGTGATTTATTTATGATGGATATTCAAACTCCTATTAAAGAGCCTATACTTCTCTCAGATAAAGAATACAAAGAAGTGCATAAAAGTTTTTTTAAAAGGTCATTCTCTTATTTACTTATTAGTATTTTATTTTTAGCTCTTGTCCTTTCTACTCTTGTGTATAATTATCTTGTTCTCTATAAAGGCATAGGGCTTATTTCAGGTAACTCGCAAAACTATAAAGCCCCTTATGATGGAAAGATAAAAGATATTTATATAGGTATGCATCAGCAAATAAGTAAGGGTCAGCTTCTGTTTGAGATGGAGGATAAGGATGAAAAAGCAGTATTAGAAACTTTAAAAAATCAGCAAAAAGTTTTAAACAAACAACTGGCAAATAGTCAAAAAATGCTTAAAAATTATCAGCTGAATTTGAAAAATAAAAATAGAGAAAACAGAAAAATCACACAAGCGGAACAAAAGAGACTTACTGCTTCTTATGCGGTACAAAAAGAGACGTATGCAAGAGCTAAGCATCTTTATAAACAAAAGTTGATTACATTTGTAAAGTATACAGATATTCAAAATCAATATTTACAATTTATGTCTGAGTATCAAAACAGTGTTTTAAATAAGCGTAGTACAAATAGGGAAACTCTTCTTTTAGGGCAGCAACTCTTAAAGGTTCAGGACCAAATTGCACTAATAAATAGAGCGATTAATCAAGAAAATGCAAAGATACAAAAAATAAATTTGGATATCTTAACACTAGAGCAAAAAGTTCAAAATGCTGTTGTTTTAGCGAAAGAAGATGCTAAGGTATATAATATCTTTCATAAAAGAGGCGAAGAGGTAAAATACTCAGAGGATATACTCACTTTAGAGATAAAAACAAAACCTTATCTTCTCACAAAAATGACAGCTGATAAAATATCTGCTATTCATATGGGAGGAAGATGTTTACTCTACTCAAATAGACTTCACAAATCTTTTTATGGAAAAATTGTAGGGCTAGGGTATTCTGTTACAGATAGCTTAACAACAAACACGACAGAAATTTCTCAAAATGAAATACCAATAAAAATAGAATTTGAAAATGATGATATTGATTTTCATCTTAATGAGTATTTAGAAGTTTATATGCTCAATGATTCGCAGGTTTCAAAAACTCTTTTAGAGATTATGCCCCAAGGAATGATTATTTTATGATGAGGCGTTATAGTAAAAAAGATGCTTATAAATCACTACTAAGACCAGCTCTTTTTTATCTATTTAGTGCATTTATCTTGTTCTATTTATCTAAACCATATCTTCCCTCTATGAATGATGAAGTGCTTATTTCGCTTGCTGTGATTGGAATATGGCGATACTCGTTTATGTTTTTAAATTATCTAAGAGCAGGTATATATGCATTAAAAGTGTATCCACAATATCTTACAAAAATTCAAAAACTAACAGATAAGCAAAAATATCCAAAACATTTATATTTTGTTATTCCATCATACAAAGAAGAATCATGGGTATCTGTAGAAGTCTTTCAATCTATTTTAGCAGATATAAATACACTCCCTTGTCAAACTACTTTAGTAGTATCAACCGGAAGTGATTTTGAGGATGGAGTTATCAGTAATGTCTATAATTCACATCCCAATAAAAAAAATGTGAAACTTATATTTCAAAGACAAAGCAGAGGAAAACGGATAGCTATGGGACATGCCTTAAGGTCTGTAGCCCGTTTATATAATGAATATATAGAAGAAGATAGTTTAACTGTATTTATGGATGGAGATACATATATACCTCTTGGAACACTTCAAAAAAGTCTTCCTTTTTTTGCCTTAGATAGAAAATTAGGGGCTGTTACAACAAATGAAGTTGCTTATATTAATTCTGAATCAAATTTATATAAGGATTGGTTTAACCTTAAATTTGCACAAAGACATATTCTCTTTCAATCTCAGTCTTTGTCGAAACGTGTTTTAACACTTACCGGTCGTTTTTCTATTTTTAGAACAGCGGCTGTAGTGACTGAAGACTTTATCTCAAATATTGAAAATGATATCATTATAGACCCTTTATATGGAAAATTTAGATTTTTAATGGGTGATGATAAAAGTTCGTGGTACAACCTTATGAAACATGGTTGGGATATGCTCTATCTGCCTGATGTTTTAGTTTATAGCCTCGAGAGTCGTGATGGTAGTTTTTTTGAGATAAGTAAAACTCTGCCTTATCGATGGTATGGAAATACTTTGCGAAACAATGCACGGGCTAGAAAACTTAAAAACCAACCACTTTTTATTAAGTATCTTTTTTATGACCAACTAGCTCTAATGTGGACCTCGTTAGTTGGAATTGTGGCGGCTTTATTGTTGTCTATATTTATAAATGTAGTCTATTTACCATTATACTTTTCGTGGGTTTTTCTTGTTCGTATATTTCAGATGAGTGTTTTTGTTTACTCTGGACACCCCGTTTCAATGAGGACACTCCCTTTGATGCTTTATACTCAATGGGTAGGTGGGTATATAAAGCTAAAAGCATATTTTTATCTTTCTGACCAAAAGTGGGCGAAAGGAGATACTGAGATGCAAACTGCAAATCAAGATATAGATGGTATAAAAGTTCCTAAAGCACACTATCTTTCACCTTTTAGAATGTACCTTTTTATATCAATTTTTCTTTTCTTGCTTTTAACCTTATATACTAAAATTGTATCTCTTCCTGAGGGTAAATTATTAGCCGGTAAGATTGAAAAATCCAATATTGTTTTTTTGAATGTAATTACAGATGATAATAAAGATGATGCCAAAGCTCTTAATGCTTTAATTAGCGCAGTTTCTGATAATAGCATTATAATGCTACCAAGTGGAGTGTTGGATATTTATGAGCCTATTATTATTCAAAGAAGCAATATAAGCATTAAAGGTAATAATACAATTTTACTTTCTCATATAAAAGGCAAAGATAAAGCAGTAGTTACTATTGAAGGCGTGAGGGGTCATTACATAGGCAAGACAGAAGAGAGTATGCAAGGTAAAATTCATCTCAAAATTCAAATAAAAGAAAATTTACACAAAAAAGAGTTACTTCTCATTGAACAAAAGAATGATAAACACTTTGTTTATGATGTTTTAGGCTCTAAAAAATGGTATAAAAAGTTTCCCAAACTCCGTAGTGAAATTGTAGAGGTCGCTGCGTTTAGAGATGGTATATTAACGATGCCCTACTATTCAAAAAGTATGATTGATGCAAAGGCATCTATTTATACAATAAAAAAAGTTTCAAATGTTACAATACGAGATATAACTATAGACTCAATTTATAATAGTAAAAAGTATAATTATATATATGAAAATTCAGAACCTGACATTATGGTTGATGGGATGAAATTACTTTATGTTTCTCATATTATATTAAAAAATATTCAAATATATAATAGCGGTTCATCTCCTTTGGTATTACAAAGAGCTTATGCTTGTACTTTGCAAGAGATAAATATTGACGGTGCGATAAACAAAGGTAAAAAAGGAAATGGTTATTTGAGAATTAACAAAAGTTTTCATAATAATTTTTCAAATATCTCTGTAAAAAATATTAGACATATTACTTTTCAGTGGTCTAGTGCATATAATAAAATTGATGGTTTATATAGTGAAGTGGATGTGAATTTTCATGGTGGTGCCACCCATGATAATGAAGTGCTAAACGCAGCGTTTGATGTAGATGTCAAAAAGCATAAATGGGGTAATGTTTTTATAACTCCCCAGAATGCTTCATGGGCACCACCTGATTTTAAAACTAATAAGGTTGAGAAAAAATTATGAAAAAATTATTGTTACCATTACTATTTTTGTTATCACTATTTTTTATAGGATGTGATGTTCGCCAACCACCCCAAGAGGTAGATGCTGATTTAATTTATGATAAGATAGCTGAGTATAATGAAACTACTAGTAATTATCCTTATGATTATGAAAAATTTCAGCCTGTGTTAGACCAGTCGAAACTACAGTATCCTAATGATGACCTTGTAGCACAAGGGGAATTTGCAACGTATAAGGCTGCAAATTTTTATGCAGATGCTGATGAAAATATACATTTTGTAACACAAAAAGAGTCAGATACATATAAGACAAGATCTGAACTTAGAGAGGTAAATGAGTGGAGTACTTCAAATACTGAGGGAAACTACTGGGTTGCGACATTGCGATGTCTAAAACCAAAAGTAGGTATCACCTCGTACACTTGGATGCAGGTTCATGGAACATCTGACTCATACAACTACCCTCTTTTGCGATTACTTTGGGCGAGATCTTACAAGGGTGTGTATGATCATTTATGGGCAGTAATAATAGTCAGTGACCCAAATTCACCTTTTATATATGAATGGGTGGATATGGGTCAAAGAAGAGAAGGCTTTTTTGATGTTGAGGTGCATATAAAAGAGAATATTATGACTATTTTACTTAATAGAAATATAGTAACAACAAGAAATGTTACCTATTGGGAAGATGTTTCTAACTACTTTAAGGCAGGTGCTTATATAGATAGATATGGTGATGGAGGAGAAGTTTCAGCAATCTTCAGTCAATTGCATTTTTATGACAACTCTGCTGATGTAGTGAGTCCACACCATTAAACTATATTCTTTTTGTGCTACCTAGAAGCGCTCTTTTTGAAAGTTTTCAAAATAAAGAAAAGCATAATGATTACCCTTATGTTATTTATGTCATAATTGTCACAAACTAGTAGATAAAGTAAATAATATGATTCAAAGACATGTAACAGAGCAGACAGCAATTTTTTTTAGCGTGGTAAAGTGGGTTTTTTTATCATCTATGGTTGGTGTAGTTATTGGTGCAACTGTTACGCTATTTTTAAAGATATTAGTTTATAGCGAATCTTCCCGTAGCTTGTTGCCATTTGACTTTTATTATCTTCTTCCTTTTGCTCTTGTTATAAGTGTTTGGCTTACTAAGACTTTTGCGCCAACAGCAGAAGGACATGGCACTGAAAAAGTCATCTCTGCCGTACATAAAAATGATGGAAAGATAGACGTATCTGTTATTCCAGTAAAAACATTAACAACGGTCTTAACCATTTTTGCTGGTGGGTCTGTAGGTAAAGAGGGACCTGGTGCACAGATAGGAGCAGGGATGGCTTCTCTTATCTCTAGCCTCTTGAAATTTCATAAACAGGATAGAAAAAAGTTAGTTATCTGTGGTATAAGTGCTGGTTTTGCAACAGTGTTTGGTACACCAATCGCTGGTGCGATATTTGGTGTAGAGGTGCTTATTATTGGTGTTATTATGTATGACGTACTTCTTCCCTCTTTTATCGCTGGTTTTGCAGCCTTTACAACAGCACAACTGTTAGGCATAGAGTATACATACTATGATTTACATTTTGTACAAAATGTTTCTTTAGATATTTCATTAATTTTAAAAGTTATTTTAGCTGGACTCTTTTTTGGTTTTGTTTCAGATATCGTTATAACTTCTATATCACATACACATAGTTATATAAAAAGTATCCCTGTTAGTACATATATAAAAGCTTTTGTTGGTGGCACAATTATAGTTGGGCTAACTCTTCTTCTTGGTAAGCAATATATTGGTTTGGGGCTTGGAACAATAGCAGATGCTTTAAGCCAAAATCCAGCTGATTATACAGATATACATTGGTACACCTTTATTTTAAAGACTATTTTCACCTCTCTCTCTTTGGGAGCAGGAGGAAGTGGCGGTGTTATCACTCCTATATTTTATATAGGGGCTACAAGTGGAAACTTTTTTGGTTCTATTATAGCACCTGATCATATTACTCTGTTTGCTGCCTTAGGCTTTGTTAGTGTTGTAGCAGCCACAACAAACACACCTATTGCTTCGACTATTATGGCGGTTGAACTTTTCGGTCTTGATATTGCACATTATGCTGCCTTAGCTGCAGTTATTAGTTTTTTAATATCAGGACATAGAAGTATCTTTTCTTCACAAATTTTAGCAATGAGAAAATCTGAAATGTTAAGTATGAAGATTGGAGAAGAGGTGGATAACATAAATATTTCGCTTGAAAAACATGAAATAGATAAGATAGATAAATTTAAAAGAAAATTACGTAAAAAGAAAAAATAAGAGTATAAAACCAAAATAATATATTTATTTTGTGTTGTCAAATTGATAGATTGCCCCATTTTCATACTCTTTTATTAAAGTGTCGAAACAGCCTGCTATCTCTTTCATAGTCTCTATATTTGGCTCAATATAAATTTTGTTTTTGTTTTTTGTCATTGTAATGATTTTAGCATCTTTCATCTCTTTGAGATGTCTTGAGATTGTAGGAAGGGCAAAGTCAAATTGTTCAGCAATGCTTGTAACACAGGTAGCTTGAGCAATGATATCATTTTTGGGTTGAGAATTATCAATAGAGCATGCATACCCACCCGTAAATATATTTTTAAAAATTTTAAATCTTGTCTCATTTCCTAAAGCTTTAAAAATTTTTATTTTATCATCCATATCTAACATCATCTACCTTTTACATACTAATAGTGAAAGTATATCACAACTAAACTATTTAGCAATTTAGACAATTAACTTTAAATTAAGGAATATAAATATAAACTTTCTAATCAAATTAGCAATTTAGCTAAATATAAGGAATGTGTATGAAAAATATATTATTGATAGTAAGTTTACTATTTGTAACAACGCTAATGGCTGATTCTATGAGTAAAATGGATTTAATTAAACAAGCACAAAAAGAGGTTGGTGTAATTTCTCCAAAAAAGCTTCAAAGTTTACTTGATAATGGTGAAGATGTTATTGTTCTTGATGTTAGAGAACGTCAGCAAAGGGCAGAAGGTAGTATACCATCAGATGAAATGAATGAAGAGCAGTTTGTATCAATTACTCGTGGAAACTTAGAATGGAAGGTAAATCAACTTATTCCAGATAAAGAAGTAATGATTGTCACATATTGTCGTAGAGGTGG
>Ga0256826_1001891_pt1 | contig 12982 bp, 8 predicted proteins | sample CV79metaG_FD_185975 | JGI IMG/M metagenome (GOLD analysis project Ga0256826, IMG submission 185975) | Hydrothermal vent microbial communities from East Pacific Rise, Pacific Ocean - CV79 | ecosystem: Environmental > Aquatic > Marine > Hydrothermal vents | place: Pacific Ocean: East Pacific Rise...
AGGAAGTATGGATGAAGTTAAAGTATTTAATGGTCCACTAGATGCGCAAGAAGTTTCACAACTTCATGAGATAGAAGTAAGTAATAATAAATGGGATGGAGTAGCTACATCCACAGATGAAGATAGCTCAGTTAGCATAGATGTACTTGCAAATGATACAGATGTTGATGGAGATACTCTTAGTATAACAGAAGTTCAAGGACAGGATGTAAGTAGTGGTCAAACTGTTGATGTAACTTCAACAGATGGTGTAAATACTCTCTTAGGAACTGCACAAGTTGTTGATGGAAAAATTGTTTTTACTCCTAGTGAAGTACTCCAAGATATGGATGATGAAGAGCAGCAAACTGTTACTTTTGAATATACTGTAAGTGATGGAGAAGCAGATTCGATAGCATCTGTAAGTGTTGATGTAACTGGAAGTGATGATGTAGTCATTGGTGAAACAATTAACATGAGTGAAAAAGAGAAAAAAGAGGAAGCTCATGGTACAGAAGATAATGATACTATTAATATGGGTGATAAAGGTAAAGAACAAATAGCTTATGGTGAAGATGGGGACGACACCATAAATATGGGTGATGGAAAATCTGCTAAAAATCAAGAGGCTCATGGTGGAGAAGGTGACGATACTATTAATATAAATGGAAAAGACTTTGAGGCTTATGGTGAGGCTGGTGATGATACATTTAATGTCAATACAGATGATTTTAAAACTAAAGGTGGTTCAGGTTCACAAGCTGAGGGAGACTTTGATGGTAAACATTCTCTTATTGATGGAGGAGAAGGGTTAGATGCTCTAGTATTTAGTGATGATATGAATATTGATTTTAGTGTTCTTGATGATAATATATCTAATATGGAAGTTATTAACCTTGGAGAGGGATCTCAAAATATTACATTACTCACTGTAGATGATGTTTTAGAGATGACAGATACAGACAATATACTTCGTATTGATGGTGATGCAAGTGATAGCATAGAGTTAAACACTACCGGTAACGATGCAGAGTGGACACTAGGTGATTTTAAAACTGATGCAGAAACAGGTGCTAAATACCAAGAAGTAACTAGTGGTGAGGGTGATGATACTGTTACTTTAGAGATAAGTACAAATATAGATATTAGCGAGAGCTAAAATGTTAATTCATAATAGATTAAACGAACTGATACAATTAGAACAGTATAGGGTACTCTCCTACTTAGGTAAAGGAGGCTTTGCAAGGGTTTACCATGTTAAAGATATATACACGCACAAGGAGTTTGCTCTTAAGTTATTTTATAAATCATTAAATGTAAATAGAATTAAAAAGCAACTTGAGATTTTTAAAATTTTAAATACTTCTAATCTATTTTTAAAAATACACCTTTCAAAAAAAACTTCTAATGCTTTTTTTATTCTTATGGATTATGTTGCATCGGAGAATTTGGAAAAGTTAATAAAGAAAAAAATATATAGTGAAATAGAGGCTATACAAGTTCTTATAAATATTTTAGATGTATTAGAGTTTTTAAAAAAAAACAAGATCATTCATGGGGATGTCAAAGCAGAAAATATTCTAAAAGGTAAAGATAGATATTTTTTAGTGGACTATGATACTGTAAAATATGGTCAAAATGTAAAAACTCTTCATATTCAAAATGATGATGACTCAACAGCTCCAGAAATTTATAGAGGTTTTCAAATAGCAGCTTCAGATATATACTCTCTAGGTTGCACTCTTTACTATATGTTGAGCGGAGAACATATTTATGGTTTTACTTCAAAGAGTGATTTTTCTCAAAAAATGTTTGCACATCTTTATGCAAAACCTAAGAAGCATAAAATAATATCTTTTAAGATGCAACAATTAATTGAGCGAATGACAGAGAAAAATCCTCATAACCGAGCGACACTAGAAGAGATAAGGAGTATGTTAAATGGAAGATAATTTTAGCTCTAAGTATGAAAGATATCTGTTTATGGCAGAAGATGGAGTCTCTTATGCTCAAAATATTCTTGGACTAATCTATGAAGAGGGTATTGAAGTTCCTAAAGATTTACACAAAGCATTTAAATGGTATGAGTTAGCAGCAGGGCAGGGTTTAGCAAAGGCTCAGTTTAATCTTGCTTTATGTTATAAAAGTGCTAAAGGATGTCAACTTAATTATACCAAAGCACTAGAACTATTTACAAATGCATCTTTACAAGAGCACAATAGATCTTTCTTTCATTTAGGGGATATGTATGAGAGAGGAGTGGGTGTAGAAAAAAATATGGATAGAGCAAAAAGAGAGTATGAAAATGCTGCAAAAAATGGGTATAAACCAGCTTATATAAAGCTACAAGAGTTAAGTGATGTCTCTACTTTAAAAGTAAAATAAGAGAGATTCTATCACTAACATGAAGTTTAGAAAAGATAGAACTTACATGTGCTTTGACTGTTCTTGTTGTTATATCGAGTTTTGAGGCTATAACATTGTTAGTGAGTCCATCTAAAAGAAGGTAAATAACCTCTATCTCTTTTGGAGAGAGTCTATTTTCTATCATGGTTTTTGAATTTTCATTTATAACAGAATTACTCACTGTTTTAGCTAAAGCAACTGTGAGTTCTGGGTATGTCCAGATATTTCCCTCTTCAACAATACCAAGTATTTGAGTAAAGTGTACATATGCCATTCTAGCATTTCCATAAGCTTTCACACCATGAGTTATGAGCATAAGTCCTGTTACAATTTCAGGCTCTTTTTCCAAAACTATAGTATGTTGTGGAATCCCTCCAAGTGAGATAAGTCTATTTAACTCATTTGAAACAGTATTATAGTCTACTATAAGTATAGACTCATCATCTTTTTCAAGCTCTTTCATCAATGAAGAGAAGTCATGACAAGAGTGGGCATTTTGAATTTTATAGTTCTCTTTCCATTCATCAATTATATCCATGTCAGTACTAAAAAAAATGATACTCATCCTATCTCTCCGTAAAAACATACTGTTTTGATTTGAGTATAGGTTTTAAAATATACTGCATAACTGTTTTTTTACCAGTTACAATGTCAACACTTGCTGTCATTCCTGGTATGATATCTAAAGGATGCTCATCTGAGCCTAAATGATTTTTTTCAGTTACAACGTGGATAACATAAAAGGTATTCTCTTTTTTATCTGTAACTGTATCGGGAGAGATTGAGACTACTTCTCCAACTAAACCGCCATGAATTGCAAAGTCATAAGCTGAAATTTTAACCTTTGCTTTAGCCCCTGGGTGGATAAATGCAATATCACTTGGTTTGATTTTGATTTCAAGGTAGAGTTTTTTACTCGTTGGAACTATTTCAACTAAGTCTGCTCCTGGTTTGACAACTCCACCAACAGTATGAACAAAGAGCTTTTGAACTATACCTTCTACTGGAGACTTGACCATTGTTCTCTCTACCGAATCACTAAACGCAATTTGTTGAGTCTTGAGTCTAGCCATCTCTGCACTTACTTCATTGAGCTCTTTTTTTGCTGCATTTATAAAGAATTGTTTTGACTCAACTCTTTTTTGTCTGTATTCTTCAATAGCGAACTTTAACCTTGGAAGAGAGAGTGATGCTGCTTCAATATCGTTAGATATACCATTTGCTTCACGTTTGAGCTTTAGAAAATCTACTTTTGACTTTACCCCTTCTCTAACCATTGGTGCAGTCATAGCAATCTCTTCTGTTACATAGGCTAAAGAACGTCTAAGTGAGCGAATTCTTGCACGTGCTTCTTTATACTCTTGTTTCCTTTGTTCAATCTGTTGCACTATAGATTTATCTTTTGCTTGAATCTCTAACTTGTTAGAATCAAAAAGCATTTTTGCTAATTCAATCTGTTTTAAAAAGTCTTTATCATCAGTTTGGACTGTCTCAAACTTCTGTTGATTTGCTTCTGCATGAAGTCTTAAACTTTTGGCTTTAAGTTCATTAAATTTCATCTCATTCGTTGCAGAAGAGGAGATAGATTTAACATTGGTTATTTTTAAAATAACTTCGCCAGTTTTAACAATTTGGCCCTCATCAATGAGGATTTCTTCAACTATACCACCCTCAAGATTCTGTATAACTTGGTTCTGACCATATGGGACTACATCACCATCTCCACGTGTTATCTCATCTATCTCTGCGAATGATGCCCATAAAATTGCTGCTAAAATTGTAAAGAGCCATATTTTTATGACACTACTTATTTTTGATGGAGTTCTGTTAAGAATTGCAGAACTTAAAGAGTTCATAAATTCATAATCTTTTTCATTAAACTCTACAGGTTTTTTGTTATTTGCCATCTTTAGAGTTCCCACCTTGTAACTGTTTGAGTGCATCTTCTTTAGGTGCATCTATATATACTTTCCCATCATTCATAACTATTACTCTATCTACTATGTTAAGAAGTGTCATTTTTTGAGTGACAAAGAGTGTCGTTACACCTTGTAAGTTTTCAGACATACTTTTAAGAAGTCTTGTTTCTGTAATTTGGTCCATAGAGTTAGTTGGTTCATCCATTAACATTATAGGTGTAGAGAATAAAAAGGCACGGGCTATACCAATACTCTGTCTCTGTCCACCAGAGAGTCCTAGGCCACGTTCACCCACTGGCATCTCATAGCCACGAGGATGTTTTTTTATAAATTCAGAAGTACCACTAATCTGTGCAGCTTTTATCATCGCACCATCACTAGCATGGGTGGCTCTATAGATTATGTTCTCTTTAACTGTTCCACGAAAGAGCATAATGTCTTGAGAAACATACCCTAGATTTTTGCGTAAATCTGCTGGATCAATCTGCTTAATATCTATGCCATCTATAAGAATCTGTCCACTATCTGGTTCATAAAGACCAAGTATAAGTTTTTGTATAGAACTTTTTCCCGAACCAATTCGCCCAATAATAGCGACATGCTCTCCTGGATGAATAGTAAAAGAGACATTTTTAAGTGCAGGTACTTCTGTGTTTGGGTAAGAGAATGTAACATCAACAAACTCTATAAGTCCACTAAAGTTTGGACATTTTACAAACTCTTTTCCGTTTGGTCTCTCACTTGGTTGGGAGATAATATCGTTAAGTGTTTCATAAGATGTTTTTGTATCTTCATAGTTTGTCATAAGGGCTGCAACTTGACTCATTGGTGCAAGAGTTTTTCCAGTTAAAATAACAATAGCAATAAGACCACCCATAGAGAGTTCAAAATCTTGGATAAGGTAAACACCATAAACGATTATCATAACAGTGTTGAGCTGGATAAGCAGTTGTGTAATAGTTGGAATAGATGATGAAAGCATGCGTGATTTTAGACTTTTCTCTGCAATCTCTCCTGTTGACTCTTCCCATTTATATTGCACTTGGTTTAGTGTGCCTAATGTTTTAAGAGTCTCAATATTATTCAAAGTTTCAATAAGAATAGAGCTCTTTTTAGCACTAGCTTCATGTGTACTCTCAATCGAAGCACGCAGAGGTTTTTTAATAAAATATGCATAGCTAATAATAAAAAACATAGTAACAAGGGGAATAAGAACAATTCCTCCACCTATATAGGCAATTACTGCTAAAAATATAATTGCAAAAGGTAAATCAATAACAGCGGCCATTGTTGCATTTGTTAAAAAACTTCGAATAGAATCGAAGTCCTTTAAATTACTAGCAAATGAACCAACAGAAGAAGGATGGTTTTCCATCTTTAAATCGAGTACTTTTTCAAATATAATAGAGGACATAATAATGTCACTCTTTTTAGCTGCACTCTCTAGTAAGTATGTTCTTGTGAATTTTAAAAATGTATCTATAATATAAATAAGACTGACCCCAACTGCAAAAACCCATAGAGTTTCAATTGCATTGTTGGGAACCACTCTATCGTAAACATTCATAGTAAAGAGTGGAGATGCTAGTACAAAAAGATTGATAAGTAGTGAAGCATATAAAACATCTTTATAGACAGGTATAGAGAGTTTTATAGTACTCCAAAACCAATGTTTTTGTTGTAGATGAAGTGTTCTTGAGTTCTCATCTGTGTACTCAAAAGCTTTTTTTATCATAAAACCAAAGCCAATATACTCATCGGATAAGTCTTCTGTATCTACCCACTGCTCAATTGCTTCTTCAGCCGGCATAATAATTTTTACCTGTTCACCATCTTCACTAAATCTATCTAAAATACAAGCACTCTGGTTAGAGAGTAAAATTATCATAGGAAGTTGTAGTGGTGAGATTTGGTTCAAAGGTCGTCTTATAAGTGAAGATTTTAAACCTGCTCTATCAGCGGCACGAGAAAAAAGACCTTTAGCATTGTTGATGGAAAAGAGCTCAGGTGACTCAGCCCCAGGCTCTATAGGTAGGCCAGCCGTTAAGGCTTCTGCTGAAAAAGGTTTATGGTACAGTTTAGTAAAAAGAACTAAACAGTCTAGCAGTGCATCCATTCGTAAGTTATCAGCATTTGTTATTAACATTTACTCTTCTTTTTTTATTTTTTTGACTATGAGGTCAATACGGTTATTTCTTTTTATATCATCCAAAAGTATAGATGCTTTATCTGAGTTTGAGACTATTGTTATACTCTCTTTATTTATACCTGCTTCAAGTAGTCTACTTTGAATAACTTCTGCTCGTTGATCAGATAATATTTGAAGTTTATTTTTTTCCATTGTATCATCAAAGGCATTAGAAAGTATCGTGATTTTAATATTTTGCAAACCATAAGGTTTTAATTGCTTTAGAAGCTTATTTAATCTTATATCAGATGTTTGTGTTATCTCTCTACCTTGAAAAAGAAATGCATCGTATCTTTCAATGGTAGATAAAGAGCTACTCTCAAATGAACAACCATAAATATTTTTCATAGTAGTAGAGAGTGAGTTGTTACAGATATCTCTGTCATCTGTAATCAAATCTTTATCGCTATCGAGCCGTATTGGAAGAGTATCACTGTTTTGAGGAGTCTCTCCATCCAGTCCTACATTTGAGTAGACTTGTTCTTGATCACCTAAAACTGTAGAAACAAGCATACCCATAGCATCTAAAATTCTATACTTTGCAAAAAGTATACTATACTCAGTACTAATAATCTGAGCCTTCGATCTTATAAAATCATTCTGTGCAGAGAGTAGGTCCAAGAGTGAGCGACGACCTAAGTCATACTCTTTAGAGTAGAGTGTCAAAGTTTTAAGAGAGAACTTTTTATAGTTTTTTAGGTAAATAAGTTGCTGTGTTAGTTTTTCATTTGCAGCCCAAGAGAGGTTGAGACCTTCAATTACTTTACGTCGAAGTGTACTTTTGGTTTGTACCTCTTGAAAAACCTGACTTATACTTTTTTGAAGTGCAGCACTATCTGAAAAACCATTAAAGAGGTTATATGTTACAAATGCCATAGCACGAAAATTATCTTCATTTCCTGCTGTGCCGCTTAAGTTTTTGTTCATAGACTGAGACACTTCAATATCTAAGTGTGGATAAAAAGGAGCATTCTTCTCTTTTTTTGTTGCTTGTGCTAGTTTAATATTGTAATTACTAACTAACAGAGAAGGATTGTTCTGCATTGCATACTGCGCAGCTTCTTCTTTTGTAGATGGAAGGGCTACATTTAACTCTGGTTTGCTCATCTCTTGGACATTAATGTAACGGCCTAGAACTCTTTGGAGATTATAAGAGACATCTAAGATGGTGTTTTCTTGCACCACTAAGTTTGACTCTGCAAGAGCTAAGGTAGATTCAATTTTATTTACTTCTGAAAGTGTTGTGAGTCCAGCATTATAAAGTTTTTGCACTTTTACAAATATATCTCTATTTATATTTACATTCTCTTGTGCTGTTTGAAGAAGCTCTTGGTTTTTCATAACTTCTAAGTAAGTGTTTACCATTTCAAAAGAGGTGCCATTCACTTTTTCTACATAACTATATGCTGCAGATAAAGTTTGAAACTCTCGCTGCTCAACTTGATGCATTGTTTCAAAACCTTTAAAAAGATTTTGAGTGTATTTCAGGGAGTTTTGGTAAACATTTAAACTTGTATCTTGATCTGGTAGAAAAGGACCTCTGTCTGTTCTATTTATATTCTCATGCCCAGCTCCAAGTGTAAGATCAAGTTTTGGGTAGTATCCAGCTTTTGCAGTTGTAATATCTTCTTTTGTCGAGTTGTAGTTCTTTAATCTTTCTTGAATGATCGGGTTTGTATTTAAAACCTCTTGAACACTTGTCTTAAGGTTTTGTGCATCCAATGAGAGTACAATTGATAGAGTTAGCAGTAATTTTATTTTCATAATACTCCCCTGTCCACACGAATTATAAGTATAAATGTATGGATATTCTTATTTCTTATTATTATAGCTAAGTAATTTTATAATTACAAAATTATTTAGGAAAAACTACTTTATTCTTAATTCTCAACTGCTTTATAGACCAAATATGTCACATGAATATTTTTATATGTTATAATCTCTAAATAAAAATTAGCCCTAAAGTAGGTATATGCGTTCATCAGATGTAAGTGGTATTTTAAATAACAAAGATAAACTTTTAACTCAAACATATTTTGATTTACAGAGATTTTTTGAAGATAAATATGGTCACGATACAGTCGTATTTATGGAGATAGGCACCTTTTATGAGGTGTATGAGGTTAACAATGATGATGAGCAGATTGGTAAAGCCAAAGAGATGGCTGAACTACTTAATATCCAACTCACAAAGAAAAATAAATCAATCATTGAAAACTCTGACAAAAATCCACTTTTAGCTGGAGTCCCTGCTGTCTCATTTGAACGTTATTTAAGCCGTCTTATTAGTGAGCAAAAATATACAGTTATTGTTGTCAAACAAAAAGGTAATCCTCCTAAAATTAGTCGCTACATTTCTCAGATTGTCTCACCCGGAACAAACTTTGAGCACATCGTAGATAATGATGACAACTATATAGTCTCTCTTTTAGTAGATAAACATAGAGGTATTTACAATGTAGGCTACTCTGCTATTGATGTAACAACAGGTAAAACTTTTCTGTATGAGACTCATGGAACGAGTGAAGACCCCTCTTATGCTTTAGATGAAGTTTTTAACCTTTTAAATATCTATAGAACAAGTGAAGTAGTAGTCACTTTTTTAGATGGCATAGAAAATCAGCGTCATGTGATGAGTTATTTAGAGATTCCTGAACACTATCACTACAGTATTAATAACGAAAGACCTAAAATAGAGTTTCAAAACAGTCTCTTTAAAGAGGTTTACCAGATTCAGTCACTTCTCTCACCCATAGAGCACCTAGACCTAGAACGCTCTCCGATGATAACAGAAACATTAGCTATCTTAATTCACTTTGTTATAGAGCATGACCTACACATAGTCCAAAAACTCTCACTGCCTACACTTATAGATAACCGTCGTTTTATGTACCTTGGTAACTCTGCATTAGAGCAACTTGGAATTATCTCAAAAGATAAAAAAGAGTTTACACTCCTTCGTATGATGGACAAAAGTGCTACTGCGATTGGTCGTCGACTTTTAAAAGAACGTTTACTTAACCCAATACTGGAAAAAGATGAGCTTGAACGTCGTTACAACCTCATAGAAAAAGTCTCTTCTCATGTCCGTTACCTTGATGAGACTATGCGAGGAGTATATGACCTTGAGAGACTTTCTCGTAGACTCGACTTAGGACGACTTCACCCTTTTGAGATGAACCACGTTTACGACTCACTTTTGAGTGTAAAAGAGCTTATGGCTTATGTGAAAAAACATAAAATTCAGCGTACTCCTTTTCATGAGAGTGAGTTAGATGAGTTTATACGTGATATTAACAAAAGTATAGACCTGGATGTCTCTCGCCGTTTTACAAATAACACTGTCGATGAAAACTTTTTGATGAGTGGAGTAGATGAAGCGGTAGATACTTTGGTGCATGAAAACTCTACTATGCTCATAGCATTTAAAGATATTATGATAAAGATTGAGTCTATGCTGAGCGATGCAAATGCAGGGAGTTCAAACCGTCTTGTGTCACTTGGACTCTTGGAAAAAGAGGGTTACTACATATCTCTGAGTAAAAATAGATACTCGATGATAGAAAGCACATTTAAAATAGATGAAGAATTTGCAAAATTTAGTGTAAAAAAACTAACTAATAGTGTCAAAATTACCTCAGAGTTTACCGATAATCTCTCCGATAAAATTATGAAAAACCGCCGTAAAATCATCACATTAGTAAAAGAGAGGTATATCCAACTCCAAGCAGTGTATGAGCGACGTTATACTCTACTTTTTGATAGAGTTATAGCCTATGTTGCTGACTTAGATGTTGGTGTAAGCTCTTCAAAAGTATCACAAGAGTACAAACACTCTCGACCTATGATAGTAGAAGTGGCTCAAGATGAAAACTTTATGCAGATAATGCAGCTTCGCCATCCTCTTATTGAGACTCAAGAGAGTAGTGGAATTTATGTTCCTAATGACATAGTTATGGGGACACGTGAGTATATGGATTTGCCACACCCCCAGACTGTTATGCTTGAGGTTGGTGTACATGATGGGCACGACATTAACGGTGTTTTGCTTTATGGAATTAACTCTAGTGGAAAGTCTTCTCTTATGAAGAGTATAGGAATAGCAGTTCTTATGGCTCAGTCTGGATTTTTTGTGAGTGCGGCTGTTATGAAGTTCTCTCTGTATGACTCTCTCTTTACAAGAATTGTCTCAAAAGATAACCTTGCAAAAGGGCTTTCAACTTTTGCAGTAGAGATGTTAGAGATGAAAAATATCTTTAACCGTGCAACCGTTCGCTCTTTAGTTTTAGGAGATGAGATAAGTCACGGAACAGAGACACTCTCTGGAGTTGCCATAGTTGCAAGTGCCATCATAAAACTAGCAAAACTTCGTTCACTCTTTTTGTTTGCAACACACCTCCACCAACTCTCAACTATGAAAGAGATAACATCCCTCGACAACGTGGTTGACCTGCACCTAAGTGTTGAGTACGATGAAGAAAAAGATGCACTACTCTTTAACCGTGTACTTCAATCTGGAAGCGGGAGTAGTATTTACGGTTTAGAGTTTGCAAAGTCTCTACATATGGATGAGGAGTTTTTAAATACGGCCAACACCATTAGAAAACGACTAGCGAATGATTTTGATGAACTAGAACTACTTGTGAAGAAAAAGAAATCCAAGTATAACAAAGAGCTCTATGTAACTAAGTGTGTAATCTGTGGAGCAGTAGCAGAAGATGTTCATCACATCTCTCAACGTAGCCTCGCAGATAAAGCTGGTTTTATAGGGCATTTTCATGAAAATCATAAACATAACCTCGTCCCACTCTGTAAAGAGCACCACAACCAAATCCATGATGGAAAACTTAGAGTAGATGGCTTTATGATGACCTCAAACGGATTAGAGTTACAGTTTGAAGAGCAGATGAGTAAGCCAAAACCTACAAAAGTAGAAGAACCAGAAATCAACGTGGTTGAAGAGGTTCAAACTCAAGAGAATGAACCGAGTAAGAAGATTCTTTTGGATGATTGGTAGGTTTAATTTGTGAGTGAAAATGTTATACTAGTCATCTGAAATTAATATACTAGGTTGTAATATGCAAAAAATATCAAGAAGAAATTTTCTCAAAAGTGCTCTCGCCGTAAGTGCTTTACCTCTTATGGCTACTGATAAAATAGAGCAAAATCTAAAATTTATTCATGTAACAGATTCTCATATGGATTTAAGTGATGAGAATAGTATAGAGGCTTTAGAGCTTATGGTGGAATTTATAAATGAAAACTATAAAGATTTAGATTTTATTCTCTTTGGTGGGGATAATTTTAATAATCTAGACCCTGCAGATAGTGATGCTTTAAAATTTAAAGAGATAATTACACAACTTTACTGTCCAAGTTTTGTTGTTCGCGGTAACAAAGAATCTAGTCCTGAAAATGACAACTCAATTAGACTCCCAGAGTTTCAAGCACTATTTTGTTCAGATAAATCTTTAACTGTTAAGGGAAAAGATTGGGTTTTAGAAAAAAATGGTTACTATGTTCTTGGTCTTGATAGCTGTGTAGAAAATTCAGATAACGGACTCTATACAGATGAGACTTTTGCTTTTGCTCGCTCAATACTTGATAAGGGAAAACCAACACTAATGGTCTGTCACCACCCATATACAAACTATAGAAATGACACAGAAGAAAAAGATCTTCAAAAATATGTTTTAAAAAATACAGAGGAAGCACAGAAACAACTTTTTAGATATGACAACCTTCTCTTAGCCCTTTCTGGACATTCGCATATTGATTCAGTAAAAGAGCTTCATGGAACTAAAACAATAGTAACACGTGGCTTCATTCGTCCATTAGAGTTAGATATGTATCCTATGCGTTATGTTGAACTTAATGGCAATAAAATTAGTGAAAAATTAATTTATACAGAATAAGTGTAGGATGAAAAACTTTTTATGCTAAATAAGAGTACTTATAGAGAATTAAAAACTAAAGTAACAATTAACGAATGTGATGAGAAGATGCTAGAAATTCCTAACACTTTTGCTCGGTTTACTCCTCACCCTTACCAAAAATTAGGTGCTCCTTATGGTGAGCAGTCTCCATTTTTTTTAAGAAGTGGCATTATAGAACTTCTTTATCTTGCACAAAAGAGGCTTGAGACTCTTCAACGTGCTTATAGACTTAAAATATTTGATGCCTATAGACCACTGAGTGTCCAAAAATTTATGATTGAGTATGATACAAAGAGAGTAGCTCATGAGAAGTTTGGTACCACGTTGGGAGCACTTTTAGAGGTGCAAAAAGAGGAAGTACAGAATTTAGTTTTACATTTTTGGAGTCCTATAGCTAAAGATGTAGAACTAAATCCCCCTCCACATGCAACGGGTGGGGCACTTGACTTGAGTATTGTCGATGCTAATGGAGTAGCACTTGATATGGGAACAGCCATAGATGCACTCAAAGATGCTTCCGAGTCTAGTTATTATGATGGCAGTGGAACACTTTA
>Ga0256826_1001892_pt1 | contig 12972 bp, 13 predicted proteins | sample CV79metaG_FD_185975 | JGI IMG/M metagenome (GOLD analysis project Ga0256826, IMG submission 185975) | Hydrothermal vent microbial communities from East Pacific Rise, Pacific Ocean - CV79 | ecosystem: Environmental > Aquatic > Marine > Hydrothermal vents | place: Pacific Ocean: East Pacific Rise...
ATCTCTTTTGTCAGTGGCCAAGATGTTAGTGAAGAGATACTCAAACGACTTCCTATTACTTTAACTATGAACTTAGTAGCTCTTATAGTAGTGTTTGTTATCTCTCTATGGCTTGGAATAAAAGCAGCACTAAATTTTGAGAAAAAAAGTGATTTTGTCATAAGACAAATAGCACTATTTTCTTTCTCTATGCCCTCATTTTATCTAGCACTACTTTTTATAATTTTTTTCGCATTAAATTTAGACCTTTTCCCGATAGCAGGACTCCATAGTATAGAAGCCAAAGAAGGCTTAGCAAACTTCACAGATATGGCTTGGCACCTAACCCTACCAATAAGTGTAATGATTTTTGTAGGATTAGGAAGTATGATAATCTACATTCGTTCACTTACACTTGAAATACTTAAAAGTGACTACTATTACTTTGCACTTTCTCGTGGATTGTCAAAAAATGAACTTCTAAGATACTACATACTTCCAAATCTACTTCCGCCTATCATTACATTACTAGGACTTTCACTTCCTGGTCTTATAGGTGGTAGTGTTATACTAGAGTCTATATTTGGTATAGAAGGAATGGGACAACTATTTTTTATGTCAGCCCTAAGCCGTGACTATCCTATAATCATGGGAACATTGATGATAACAGCATTTTTAACACTACTTGGAAATATGATAGCTGATTTGATTTTGGTGAGGTTGAATCCATATATGAATAGAGGGTAGAATGAAGTTATAAACTTCACTCTTAAATAGTATAAATTTCTTTTAGTTAAATAGTGCTTCTAGTGCATCAACACCATCTTTAGCTTCTTCTATCTCACCATCTTCATTTGTTACAGAATCTGACTCAACAAGCTCTATCTGCATACCTGTAAGCATTGAAGCAAGACGGATGTTTATACCGCTTCTACCAATGGCTTTAGACTTTTGATCTGCTGGAAGAGTGATGATAGCTTTCTCGTTCTCACCCTCTTCATTTTTAACGATCTCTACATGAGAGATGATTGCAGGACTCATAGTACGAGATACAAAAAGTTCAGTAATGCTAGTGTACTCTATACAGTCAATGTTCTCACCGATTAGCTCATCACTTACTGCATTGATACGAACACCTTTAACACCAACAGTTGCACCAACTGCATCAACTTGAGGATGCGTTGAAAGTATAGCGATTTTAGCACGCTCACCTGGAATACGAGCAGCTTTTTCGATGATAACTGTACCATCATTTATCTCAGGAACTTCTAGTGCTAAAAGTTCTTCTAAAAACTTTGGACTTGTACGAGAAAGTTCTATTTGCATACCGTTTTCTTTGTCCATATTTACACGACGAACAACTGCTTTAATGTGGTCACCAACATCAAAAAACTCACCTTTAATACGGCTTTTCATAGGAAGAACAGCACGAATTTCATCAACTTCTATGTATGTTGCATTTTGAGAATCAACGCGAGTAACACGACCACTTACAAGTGTTCCTATCTTAGACTGGTACTTGTTATAAATCTCATCTTCTACAAGTCTTTGTATATGAAACTCTATCTCACGGTGAAGTTGTGAAGCTCCTGTTCTACCATAGTCTTGGAGATTATGGTCAACTTGAAGTTGATCATCAAGTTCTACTTGGTCATCATACTCTTTAGCCTCTGTAAGGGGAATATATGCAGGTGCTAGTTCTTCATCTTCTAATCTTGAATCATCATCAGCAACTACGGTAATAGTCTGAACAACATTTATGCTTTTTGTCTCTTCATCTATTTGTGCCTCAAAAGCAAAGTTTCTATCTATTACACGTTTTGCAGTTTGAACAAACGCAGTCTTTAGTGCTTCTAGTACTTTTTCTGGTGCAAGGCCTTTTTCATGTGCAATTGCTTCGGCTATGTCTAATATTTTTTCCATAATTATTCCCTTTTATTTTTCCCGATTTTTTTTAACAATGATAAGCAAAATTGGGGGATTTCTTTCTAAGTATGAAAGTATACATCAATATGCATAAAAATCTCTTTAATCAAGTTTTTATGCATATTTAACTATAATGCAAAAATTATAATACTCAAGGAAAACCATTATGGATTTAAAGTTTGCAAGAACAGAAATTACAAGTAAAGCAAAAAAAGTAGATTTAGCTAAGATTGAAGCTGCAGTTGAAAAAGATGATAGCATCATTTTTTACTTCGACCGTGATAACTCTCACAAAGACCTTCTTTCTCTTCAAGATCATTTTGAAGCAAAAGGTAAAAGTTTTTACATGAGTGAAGTGAAATTTGGTATGTCAGATAATGATTATATGTACCAAGTTCACATCATGAGCTAGAGAGAATAGTAGAAACTATTATGAGCAAATTATTATTTATTGAAACATTAGGTTGTGCTATGAACTCTCGTGATTCTGAGCATATGATTGCACAGCTTCGTGAAAAAGAGGGTTATACAACGACCCAAGAGTTCCGAGAAGCCGACCTTATTTTGATAAATACTTGTTCAGTAAGAGAACGCCCAGTTCATAAGCTTTTTAGCGAACTTGGTGGCTTTAACAAACATAAAAAGCAAGGTGCTAAAATAGGTGTTTGTGGCTGTACAGCTTCACACCTAGGCGAGGAAATCATCAAACGCGCTCCTTATGTCAACTTCGTTTTAGGTGCAAGAAATGTATCTAAAATAAGCGAAGTCCTTCACCGTGACAAAGCTGTTGAAATAGACATTAACTATGATGAGAGTGAATTTGCATTTGATGACTTTCGTACTTCCTCTTTTAAAGCTTTCATAAATATTTCTATAGGATGTGATAAAGCCTGTACTTTTTGTATAGTGCCTAAAACACGTGGAGATGAGATATCAATACCGGCTGATCTTATTATTGGTGAAGCTCAAAAAGCTGTTGATGGTGGAGCAAAAGAGATTTTTCTTCTAGGGCAAAATGTAAATAACTACGGTAGACGTTTTTCTGGAGATAACGAGAAAGTTGGCTTTAGCGAACTTCTTCGTAGACTTTCTAAAATAGAAAAACTTGAACGAATAAGATTTACTTCTCCACATCCTTTTCATATGGATGATGAGTTCATAGAAGAGTTTGCTCGTAATCCTAAAATCTGTAAAAGTATGCATATGCCACTTCAAAGTGGAAGCACTCGAATACTTAAAGAAATGAAACGTGGATACACAAAAGAGTGGTTTATAAACCGTGTTGAGAAACTTCGTGCTGAATGTCCTACTGTGAGTATAAGTACTGATATTATCGTTGCCTTTCCAGGTGAGACAGATGAAGACTTTGCAGATACGGTAGATGTTATGAAAAAAGTTCGTTTCGATCAGATATTTTCTTTTAAGTACTCTCCTCGTCCTGAAACAGAAGCAGAACATTTAACAGAGGTTGATAGTGAAGTATCCTCAGATAGACTTTCATTTTTACAAACTTTGAATAATGAAATTCATGATGAGATAAATGCAGCATTACTTGGTAACACTTACCGCGTTTACTTTGAAGAGCTTATTCGTGATGGATATGTATCTGGAAGAAGTGATAATAACATTGTTATAAAAGTAAAAGGTTCAGAAGAACTACTTGGAACATTTCAAGAAGTAAAAGTAAATACTATTGGGCGAACTATCTTAACAGGCGAGATTCTTGCTTAAAAAATATTTACGAGCGATAGCTTTAGTTATTGTTCCCTTTATTGGCTCTTTCCTTATTCGACTTCTTTATCTTACAAATAAAAAAGTATTTATTGCCCCCGAATCACTACCTTCAAAAAACTTTATCATGGCTTGTTGGCATGGTGAACTTCTGATGATTCCATATGCTTACACCAGATATAGAAAGATACCAAATGTTAAACTGATGATTTCAGATCACTTTGATGGCTCTTTGATTGCATATACTTTAAGTAAATTTGGTTTTGGAACGGTGAGAGGTTCAAGTACACGAAATGCGGCGAAAGCATTAATCTCTTCTATACGTGAGTTAAAAGCAGGGTCAGATTTAGGCATCACACCAGATGGTCCTAAAGGGCCTAGACATGTTGTAGCTGATGGAGTTGTTGTAATGGCTCAGAAAGCTTCAGTTAATATAGTTTTGGTTGAAATAAAGCCATCTTCATTTTGGCAACTAAATTCATGGGATAAGTTTATTATTCCTAAGCCTTTTGGTACTATTACATACTATATTAGTGATCTAATTGACATTAGTGACATGAATTTACAAGAAGCAAAATTAGTTATACAAGAGGGCTTATTAAAACATGCAGACTAGATACCTTTTTCCTATTATCGCATTTACACTTGTTTCTATTATGGGCATTTATTTTTTAGTAAACCCTTCATATCAAAAGTCTATAGAAGCTAAGTACTACTATGAAATAGGAGATTATAAAGAGGCTTATTCGCTTGCAAATGAAGCTTTTAGTATGGATGTCTATAACCGCATGGCATCAACTATTATGGCTCAGTCAAAAACTTCTTTAAAATATGTAGCATATATAAATGAGGCTAAAAAATACTTAGCTCAAATTAGAGACCTCGCTACACATGAAGTACTCTCTGATGCTGACCGTGCTCGAATAAAGCTCATGAGTGAAATAGTTGTCGGCTCATATACTAAACTTGCACCAAGTATTATAACTAATGAAAACCTAGTCCTAGAAGCAGCCAAATATCATAATGATTTTGAGAAACTCCTTGAAAAAGTTACTAGATAAAAAAAGAGTCGTGTTTTTAGAGTACCTTGAAGATATTCGAGGATACTCTGATCTTACTATAAAAAGTTATGATGAGTCTATTAAAGAAGCACTCCGTGAAATAGAAATAATAGAAGAAGAAAAACATACTCTTTTTAATCTTATGCCTTTTCGTATAAAAATTGCCCATCTTAATGCCAAAACAATCAGTAAAAAACTCTCAGCACTTAGATCTTATGTCTCATACTTAAATGATAACGGAGTAAAAGTTTTACTCAAAGCAGATGAAAGTGTAAAAGTTGCCAAAACTCTTCCTAAGCCTATCTCACATAAACATATTATTGAAGCAATAGAAAATGCAGAACTTAAAGAGAGAGTCGTTGTTACGATGCTTTATACTTTAGGGCTTCGTATATCTGAACTAGCATCTATAGAGTTAAAAGATATAAAAGAAGAGTGGATAAGAGTTCTTGGAAAGGGAAATAAGCATAGGGATGTTCCACTTTTAGCATCAACAAAAGTGTTAATTGATGAGTATTTAACAACTTTTACTGCAAAACAATTCCTTTTTGAGAAAAAAGGCGAGAAATTAAGCGAAAATAGTTTAAGATATATGGTTAATAAAGTCTTTAAAGATGTGAGTTTAAAAGTAACACCTCACCAACTTCGACACTCCTATGCTACGGCACTTTTGAATAATGGTGCACCTATAGTCGACGTAAGTGAACTACTCGGACATTCATCGATGGCTACAACACAAATATATACTAAATTAGGTAGTGCCTTGAAACAACAAAACTATAATAAAGCACATCCTCTTTGCGGAGTAGATGACTAGTGTTAGATAATTTTTTTGAATCTTTATACAGTAAAGTTCTTGTTAATATTGTCGTAAAACGTGCATCTACAACTATTTATATAGAAACATGCTCAAAATCTACTGTTTTAAATTCTGCAGAAGAGAGTTTTGATTCTATTTTACTTAACGAAGAGATGGTATCTTTTGTTAAGTCTTTTACAAAAGAAACACCATTTTTTTATATCTCTATTCTTGATATGTCTGACGATCAAGGAGCTATTCCTACATGTGATAAAAATCGTTTAGAGCATTACTATGATATTCACTCATCTGAGTATAAATGTTACGATAAAAAGTGGACTTATCATACATCGAAAACTGATTTATATGCAATAGAAAAAGTTTATAAAAAAATAGGTGTTGATTATATATTTTCTCCATTTAGTATGCTCGCTAATTTTTTTAAAGATAAAATCGAGACAACTATGGCAATGTATATTTTAATACAAGATAGTTTTATATCTTTGAGTGTATTTGATGAAGGCCGTCTACTTTACGGAGAACACTTAGATATGCAGACAACAGGCGAGAGTGATGATGAAATGCTTTCTCAAGATATTAGTGATGATTTGGATATTCAAAGTAGTATAAACCTTGAAGATATAGATGTAATTGATGATATGGAAGCTTTAGATGATTTTGGAGATATTGAGGATTTAGATTCACTTGAAGAGATTGATGAATTCTCAGAAAATAAAGATATTGAAGAAGAGTTTTATGAAGCAGAAGAACCAGTTATAGAAAGTAATGAGAATAGTTTTAACGAAGACTATCAAAGATACTCACTTATACATACAGCCCTTGGCCATTACTATGATGACGAAAAATATGAAAGTCAGTTTATTGAGAGTGTTTATATAGCTGATGGGGTTGGTGTTAGCACCGATCTTAAACGCTATCTAGAAGAAGAGATGTTTTTAAGTGTATATGTAAGACAGCTTAATATTCCAATGGAAGTAGCACAACTTACAAAAATGGAGCTAGGTTTATGAGACTGAGTTATATAGCTCCTCGAAAAAAGAGTGCTTTTACACAAGAGTTACAATTATTACTTACTTTTTTTACTATTACTTTATTAATGATTTTTTTAACATATAGTTTTTTACTTTTTAAAAACTATACATTTGTTCAGGATAGAAATGAAAAGTTAGTTGAAAAAGAAAATATTATGAACTCGATAGATGCAATGAAAGTACAGATTGCCTTTATCGAAAAGCAAAAAGCATTAAGTGAAAAAGTATATACCAAAAATACAGTATTAAAAGATTCTATATCTAATCTTTTTGACCTTGTCCCTATGCGTATTACACTTTCTCGAGCAGAACTTCTTCATAATGGACTTATTCTCTATGGAGTAACACCAAACAGGGATGTGTATAACTTTATGTTGCAAGCACCTCTTCGTTCTATCTTTCACAGAACATATAGTAGTTTTTATCCTACCGAGAATGGATGGTTACGTTTTGTCTCAACTAACTACATTGATAATGAGGAGTTAGTAGATGAAGAGTAGTATTTCTCGTCAGCATATTTACCTTTTAGTAGCATCATTAATACTTTTTATATTTGTACTAATATTTTCTTTTGCAGTTTTAATACCTGAGGGAAAAGAGTATAGAATCAAAAGAGTTGAGTTGAAAAAGGCGAATAAAGAGTTACGGGAGTATGAGTACTTTTATGAAGAAACTTTAGATACATACAAAAATCTTCAAGCTAAAAATAGAACTATTATTAATGCCTTTGATGCAACTTTTAGTCCGTATAGATTTGAAAAACAGCATAAAAAACACTTTTCAGAACTGACAGTTTCAGAGTTGAATATTGCATCAGCAGATAAAGACTTTGCGGTGTATGAAGTAAATACAACAAGTCAGATAAATTCTCCTAAAAACTTTTATGACTTTTTAGATGCGGTTAATAAAAGTGACTGGATTATAGGAGTTAATTTCCCTATTAACTTTAAACGCGATGGTGAGCTAATTCGCTCATCGTTTACAATGAAGGTTTACTGTAATAACAAAGAGAGTAACTCTACAGATTCAGAGTCAGTAGATAAATAAGCTCTAAGTTTTGGACTTATTTTAAGTAAACGGAGCTTCTCTTTTAACTCTTTTTCGATTTTTTCCACTTTAATATAGGGTGTTATAAAGACAAAGCCTCTATCAAAACTCACTATATATTTCCTCGATATAATAACATTGACATATTTTTTTAAAAGAGCTTTTTCATTTGAAGTTATTAGTAAGCCAAGTGACTTAAAGTGTTTATCTATTGCAATAATATTACTGCGTAGATTCTCTGCAGATTCAAAATAGTATAACTGATTACAATTTGACACCTTAATCTCTTCTACTAAAGAAGCGACATCTTCATCTAAATAATCAAAACTACGTTTAATCCCACTTCTATATTTTGCTAAGAGTGGTTGAGCAAAGTTATGTCGGAATTCGTTGCGTTTATACTTCTCATCACTATTACTGGCATCTATAAAGTATTTAATATTTTTACTTTTTAAATATTCAAGTAACTCTGGTTTATCTAAATGTAAAAGAGGACGAAGTAGTTGATACTTATCACGTTTATCTATAGCCTGCATACCTGCTAACTCAACTGCTCCTGCACCTTTACATAACTGCATAAGCATCCATTCAAGTCTATCGCCTAAGTGGTGAGCTGTTAATAGGTTGTCGTAATTATTTTCCCATATAAGCTCTTCGAAGAAGTCATATCTTATAGCTCTTGCATTTGCTTCAAAGTTTGTACTGATTGTATCTGCATTTAGTAAGTGACATTTAAAGTTGTACTTTTTAGCGAGTTGTTTTGCATAATCAACTTCTTTTTTGCTTTGTAAGCGTAGCCCATAATCAACAATAGCGATATCAAAAGTAATGTTGTTTTCTAAAAGTAAAAAGAGAAGGGCAGTAGAGTCTACTCCTGCCGAAAAGGCTAGGAGGTTTTTTGTGTTTAGAAGAAGATTTTTATTTTGAAGCATTATCAACTGTTGCAGTTAAAATATCTCCAACAATATCTGTGATTTTAGCAGAGTAAGTTTTTGTAAACTCTAACTCTTTAGTGTCATCAGTTCTATCATTTACATAAATCTCACCATCTATTTCAGGTGCCCAAATAAGTTTACGAGCTGAGAGCAAAAACTCATGCTCATCACTTTCACCATCTATAACTAACTCACACTCTGTACCTATCTCTGAGTTTAAAGATTTAATAGTACATTCACGAGCTATGTCTCCGAGTATTTCAGCACGCTCTGATTTTACTTCGTCACTGATTTTAAGCTCGTAGTCGTAAGCAGGAGTTGTCTCCTCATCTGAATAAGCAAAAACATTTATACGGTCAAACCCAAAGTTAGCTGCAAACTCACACATCTCATCAAACATCTCTTGTGTTTCGTTTGGATGTCCAACAATGAAACTTGTTCTTACAAAAGAGTTAGGTAGACTTCTCATAAAGTTTAAAAGTTCTATAGTTTTATCTTTACCAAACCCACGTTTCATCATACGAAGCATTTCATCATTTATATGCTGAATAGGCATATCGAAGTAGTTATGAAATATATCACTTTTTGCAATGTTTTTAAGAAGCGCTAGAGAAGTAGTAGATGGGTAAAGATACAAAATACGAGCTGAAGTAACACCTTCAATAAGCTCTATTCTCTGAATGAGTAAAGATAGACCATCTTTGATATTCTGGTCACGAAGATAAGAAGAGCTATCTTGAGATACAAAAGAGAAGTCATAATAGCCCTTTTTAACAAGGCCTTCTACCTCCTTAGTAATAGAATCTAAATTACGAGAATTAAGTTTCCCTTTAAAAGAAGGAATAGCACAGAAACTACAAGCCTGATTACATCCTTCTGAAAGTTTGATGTAAGCATGGTAAGTTGAACCAGTTACAACACGTTCTGCTCCATCAATTAGAAAGACTTCATCAGAGAAACGACTCTTTTTTTCAACTAACAGTTCATCTATTTTATCATAATCGCCAACACCAGTAAAAATATCTACTTCAGGTATTTGAGTCATAAGATCATCTTGGTAGCGTTCAGAGAGACATCCTGCCATAACAAGAAGTGAGTCATCTTTTCTTGCATCATGAAGAGAGAGAACAGTGTTAATAGACTCTTCTTTTGCTGCATCTATGAAACCACAAGTGTTTACAATGATAACATCAGCCTCTTCGTTGTTGTCTGTAAGTTCAAAGTTTTGGAGTTTTCCCATCATTACTTCTGTGTCAACAAGATTTTTAGTACATCCAAGAGATACGATATGTAGTTTATTAGCCATTTTTCTTCTTTTTAAATTAATTATGCAATTATATCGTATAATCTCTTTATGAAAATACTAGATGTAATTATTTTAGGTGCAGGTGCTAGTGGGCTGATGTGCGCGAGTAATATAAGTAAGAAAAAATCTGTACTTATAATAGATAAAAATGAAAAGATAGCTAAAAAGCTCAAAGTCTCTGGTGGTGGTAAATGTAACATCACTAATGTCTCAGTAGAGACAAATAATTTTGATGGTGACTCCGAGCTTGTTACAAGTGTGTTAAAAAGGTTTTCAAAAGATGACCTAGTTGATTTTTTAGATAGAAATAGAGTGACATTAGAGATAAGAAAAGGTCGTTACTATTTTTGTCAACAAAGTTCAGATGAGATAATAGATGTTTTAAAAAATGCGACAAAAAAACATGAATTTACTCTTAATGAAGAGATTATTGCTCTTAGCAAAGAGGATGATATATTTACTCTTAAAACTAAAACATCGTTATTTTATGCAAAAAATATAGTAGTAGCAACTGGTGGAAAAAGTTTTGTAAATCTTGGTGCAAGTGATATTGGACTTACTATTGCAAAAAGCTTTGATATAGAGGTCAAGGAATTTACTCCTGCATTAGTAGGTTTAACAGTGCAAAAAGAGCAGTTTTGGATGAAAGAACTTAGTGGACTAAGTTGCTATGTAAAAATAAAAGTAGCAGATAGAGTTATAAATGAGGAGATGCTTTTTGCTCACAAAGGTATAAGTGGCCCAGCAATACTATCAGCTTCTCTTTACTGGAAAAAAGGAAATATGAGTATAAATTTTTTGCCAAATGTAAATATACTTGAATTAGCTGAGGGCAGTAAAAAACTTGTAAGTTCTGTTATTCCACTTCCTAAGCGTTTGAGTAAAGAGCTTTTAAAAGCTGTTGATCTTATAGATAAAGAGTGTAAAAAACTAAGCAGTGAAGATAAGAAAAAATTATCTCAACTTCATAGCTATTCTTTTGCACCAGCAGGGAACTTTGGCTTCACAAAGGCCGAAGTTAGCAGGGGTGGAGTTGTGTCAAATGAGTTGGACTTTAATACTTTAGAGTCAAAAAATGTAAAAGGGCTTTATTTTATAGGTGAAGTTGTCGATATAACAGGAGAACTTGGCGGTTATAACTTTCAATGGGCATTTTCTAGTGCCTATATTTGCTCAAAAGCCATAAAATAACACAATTTAAAGTGCACTTTATGTGGGTATGGTTATAATTGTCGAAATAATGTAAAACTATTAAGGATTACTATGCATAAATTCAAATTACTTTTAATGGGGTTGGCACTCCTGTCTTCATTAGTTTTAACAGGTTGTCAAGGGGATAATAGTGACATTCCAGTTAGTAGTGAGAATGGAACAAGCGGTGGTACGAGTGGTGGTACAGATGGTACATTACCTATAATACCTGATGCAAATGCAACAGAGGTAGTAACAATTATTTTACCAGTAGCTAATGCAGAATTGACGAAAAACTCTGATAGTTTTAATATAGTAGTTAAAGCAATCGATAGTAAAAATCGTCCTTATTCATCTGGTAACATGGAAATTGTTTTTCCAAATGATGTTCGAAATGGAAGAGATGTTGGGTACTTCACTGCAATTACAGTACCTTTAGATAATAAGGGCGAAGCAATATTTGTTTACAATGGACCAGTAGATCTAATTGCAAATACATCTGATATAGTATTCGGATTTTTCCATGACTCTAATCCATCTAGTGTGTTAACTTATACTATGTCCGTTAATCCTGCCCCTAATCAACCTGTAAATAATAAATATAGCATTAATACAGGTGTAGGAAGTGATGTGACGATGCTTCCAGAAGATGAAAAAAATGTTAACTATGCAGTTGTAGATGAGAATGGAATAGCGGTAACTAATGAAAATATTACTAGTATAATAGTTACAACACTCAATCCAAATATTGCTACACTTCGGGAAGGAGTAACGAATGGAAATAATATAGCATTTGCTAAAAATAATGTTTCTTTAAGTGTTATTTCAAAAACACGTTCTGGGATTGTTCCTATTTCTGTGGCTGCAATATTTAAAGATGCTAATGGGATAGACCAAACTATAACAACACAATTTAATATAGTTGTGCTCTCCGGACCACCAAGTGCTCTAAGTATATCTTATGAAAGTACAAAAGATGCTGCGGACATACCAGCAGGTTTTACAGAAAACTGGATAGTGAAAGTTACTGATAAGTATAATAATGTTGTAAATACAAATCCTTCTGTATCAATGGGACTTTTATCTGGTTATGCAGTTGATTCTTCATCAGCTGGAGTTGGTGCTCCAAATAACTATCTCTATTTCGAGAGTGGTGGAATATTAAGTAATGTAAATAATGACTTTAAATCAGGAGCTAGTGTATTTAACAATGTAAATGCAGCGACAGATACATTAGTGACTTTTGGTGATGGTTATACATACCCAGCATCAGGAAAATGGGACTTTACGAAAAACAATGGAACTACTTTAGATTTGATAGATACTTACGATGGTAATGATACATCAAACTTGGGCTTTGCTGTAGGACATAACTACAGACAAGATCCTCAAGGTGGAGAAGCTATAGCAACTATTAAACCAAGAGATAATAACTTTCTTTTAAATAGTTCAGGTTATATGACATTAGAAATATCATATGACTATTACTTAACAGGTAAAGATGTTGTTCTTTGGGTAAATCTTATCGGTGAAGACTTGAAAAATGGAATAACAACTAAAATAGGTGAAGCAAAAAAAGTCACTTTACGTGCACATGGTTTGCAGGATGATACTATTACAACTAGTGCCAATGCTGTAAATATTAATTATACATTTTTATTGAGAATTAATAATTCTCCAGAAGCTTATAGAGATGCAAATTTTGCATTAAAGTATGCGCTTTCAGATAAGCTACAACTAAATAGTGTAACTACATCGAATGGTACTTTGAACGGTCAAGCATTTATAACATTTAATGTAACTGATGTAAGTACAACTGGAACTGCTGGAACAATTACAATATCTGATGGATTAGTTTCTTCAGAATTCTAAATATAAAAGGGAAAAAATGATAAAAAGAAATATTAAAAAAGTAGTATTAGGTATGGCACTTCTTGCTACTCCT
>Ga0256826_1001893_pt1 | contig 12971 bp, 14 predicted proteins | sample CV79metaG_FD_185975 | JGI IMG/M metagenome (GOLD analysis project Ga0256826, IMG submission 185975) | Hydrothermal vent microbial communities from East Pacific Rise, Pacific Ocean - CV79 | ecosystem: Environmental > Aquatic > Marine > Hydrothermal vents | place: Pacific Ocean: East Pacific Rise...
ATTCGCGTATGAACACTTGCTCTTGACCTTTTAAAATGTTTACACCACGCTCTGTTAAGAAGTAGACTCTATATTCACCAATACCAATGGCTCCTAGTTCTAAAAGTTTATCTGCAATGCTTAACCATTGTGGTTTAGAGTAGTTCTCTCCAATGCCATAAACACTAAGTTCATCATGTCCATTGGCTAAAATACGTTGCTCTTTACTCCCTCTTAAAACATCAATCACATATTGTAGTCCAAAAGATTGTTTGGTTCTAAAAATGGTGGAGAGAAGTTTTTGTGCATCTTGGGTAATCTCAACTCTGTTTTGGTCAGGGCTAATACAGTTGTCACATTTGTCTTTACAAGCATCAATGGTATCATGAAAGTAAGTGGCAATTTGTTGGTGTCTACAAGACTCAGAGTTAGAAAAACGTGAAATGGTATTGATTTTCTCAAAAGCATTCTCTTTGTAGGGAGAGTCTGGTAAATCCTCTATGAACGATTTTTGTTGCACAATGTCTTGTGTAGAGAACAGAAGTAAAGTTGTAGCCTCTACACCATCTCTTCCAGCTCGTCCAATCTCTTGGTAGTAGTTCTCTAAAGTTTTTGGTAAATTCATATGTACAACAAAACGAATGTTCGATTTGTCAATACCCATTCCAAATGCAATGGTAGCAACCACAATGTCAATGTCGTCAGCAACAAAGTCAGCAAAAATACCATTTTTAACATTGGTTGGAAGTCCTGCATGGTACGCAGCTGCTTTGAAGCCTTGTTTTTTTAAATAGTCAGCCATAGTCTCGGTCTGTTTTCTTGAAAAAGCATAGACAATACCAGCTTCATTTTTATGATCAGCTAAAAATTCTATGAGCTGTTTTCTTCCATCACTTTGACGGTGTTTAGCTGTAATGGTCAAGTTTTCTCTAAAAAGAGAACCTGTTACTACTTTTGGGGTTTGTAAATTTAAGTTGTTCAAAATATCTTCTCGAACAGCTTGAGTAGCTGTTGCAGTAAAAGCAGCAATGGTGGAACTTGGAAAAGAGATTTTGAGTTGTGAGAGCATTCGGTAGTGTTCTCTAAATTCATGACCCCATTCACTTACACAGTGTGCTTCGTCTACTACAAAAAAATTAATATTTAAGTCCAGTAAGAAGGTTAAAAAGTACTCATTCATAAGACGTTCAGGTGCGACATAAAGTAGCTTAATTTGGTTCATTCTTAGTTGATTTTCAATGACTTTTGTCTCTTCTAAGCTCTGCATGGAACTAAGCATTGCAGCAGAGATTCCATTGCCTTTTAGTGCTACAACTTGGTCATGCATGAGAGCAAGTAGAGGAGAGATAACAACAGTTACTCCTGACATTAACAAAGAGGGCAGTTGGTAACAGAGCGATTTTCCCCCACCAGTAGGAAGAATCATTAGAAGGTCTTGATGGTTTAGTATGGCATCTATGACCTCTTCTTGCTGTTCTCTAAATGTGTCATGTCCGAAGTAGTCTTTTAGGGTCTTGAGTTTATTCATGGTGCAATGGTATCTAAAGCTTTCTTGAAAAGGAAATAATTCGTCAAATTGTCATATTTTGTTAATTATAGATAGTGCAAAACAGATAAAAACATGAGTAAAGATTTGTATACTTAAAATTGTTTTTATAAATTAAAATAATAAATATTTTTTATAAATTATATAATTTTATTATAGTATATATTTTATATTATGTTAATATTTTGGATTATAAAATGTATTTTTTTAAGAAAAAGTAAAAAAGGAGCAGATATGCTAAAAATAATAATAATCTCTTTATTGATAGTATTGATGCAATTAAATGCAAGTTTTGTTGAGAGTGAATTGGGTATAAATATTGGTTTAAATTCAACAAAAAATAAAAATTATATTAAGTTTGATAATCCAATGCTAATGCTAAGTTATCAAAATAATAAATATGTGATTTCTCCTCGTGCTGATTTAGAGTATGTGAACTTAAAAGATGATTATGCTAATTCATTGTTAAAGGGTTCTTTAAATGGTGTTTATGAGTATGAAAATAGAACATATACTACACCATATTTATTAGCAGGTATTGGCTATGAGTTAGTTAGTGGTGTTATTCGTGAAGTTTTTGAAAGTCATCCTTTTATTCAAGTAGGTGCTGGAGTACGTGTTGATTTAGATAAAGGTTATAAAGCTAGAGTTGAAGGTAGATTTCTTAAGATTTTAGGTAGTGATGGAGAGGGGAATGAAGCTATCATTACGGCAGGTATTAGTATGCCACTTTTTTTGACTCAAGCAAAGAGAAGAGTTCCTCTAGTTCAAAAAATAATTCGACAACCACAAGTACTTATAAAACCTCAAACAAGAATTATTTATATTGATAAAAATGAGTGTTCTATAAAAATATCGGCACCTGATTTAGATAGAGATGGAGTCATAGATACTATGGATCAGTGTCCAGCAACACCTTGTAATTTCACAGTTGATCGTTATGGGTGCCCTATTAGAACGACTTTAAAAATTAATTTTGAAACTAACTCAGCAACTATAAGTTCATCTTCTATTTTTAAAATAGATCGTTTTGCTAATTTTCTTATGAATAATAAAGGAAGTCAGGTAAATATTGAGGGGCATACTGATAGTGTAGGTTCAAAAAGTAATAATATGAGTCTCTCTTATAGACGAGCAAATGCTGTAGTAAATGCTTTAATTGAAAGAGGTGTTAGTTCAGCTCGTTTACATGCTGAAGGAAAAGGTGAAAGTATGCCAATTGCATCAAATAAAACAGATTTAGGTAAAGCAATGAATCGTCGTATTGAAGCAGAGTTATCCTATCCACATGATGGAAGATAATAATGAAAAAGTTTTTTATTTTAGTGAATATAATGTTTCTTCTTATCTCTTGTGGATCAGACAGAGCAAATACAGATAAAGCTTCAGTTGTAGCAGATATTTCTGAAATTATTTTAGATAGTGATGGAGATGGAATTCCAGATAGTATTGATGCAGATGTGAATGGTGATGGAGTTTTGGATAATGGAACAGATAGTGATGGTGATGAGATTATTGATATTGCTGATGCCGATATAAATGGTGATGGTACTATAGATAATGGTATAGATAGCGATGGTGATGGTATTAATAATACTTATGACCCTGATGATGATAATGATGGTCTAGCTGATGCTGTCGATGCTAATGATAAGAATTCAGATAGTGATGGAGATGGTATTTTAGATGGTGCAGATGCCGATGTCAACGGGGATGGAGTTGTTGATAATGGAAAAGATACCGATGGAGATGGTATTAATGATAATGCAGATTCCGATAGTGATGGTGATGGAACTATGGATAATGGAGTAGATAGTGATGGAGATGGAGTAAATGATAAGCATGATCCTGTAGATAATAGTTCTGATGCTGATAATGATGGTTTACCTGATGCATTGGATTCTAACGATAGTAATAGTGATATTGATGGAGATGGTATTTTAGATGGAGCAGATGTTGATATTGATGGTGATGGAGTCATTGATAATGGAGCTGATAATGATGGTGATGGTATAAATGATTTACATGATGAGGATGATGATAATGATGGTGTCCCTGATACTATTGATCCTAATAGAACCAATAGTGATACAGATGGAGATGGCATACCTGATGGATCAGATGCTGACATGGATGGTGATGGAGTATTAGATAATGGAACTGATAGTGATGGTGATGGAATTAATGATATATCTGAAGAGCATTTAGGAACAAATCCTCTTTCAAAAGATAGTGATGGTGATGGGATTAATGATGCAAATGAAGGGCTTTTAGATAGTGATGGAGATGGTATAATTGATGCACTAGAGTCAAATACTTTAGATAATGATAATGATGGAGTGGTTGATCAAGTTGATAGTGAAAATAGAAATCCAAATAATGATAGTGATGGAGATGGTCAAGTAAATATTAAAGAGTTAGAGTGTGCAGAAGAGGGTGATCCTTTAGATAAAACAAAACAGTGTCCTTGGGTTACAGATACTAAAGAAGGAAAAGCATTAATTGCATCTAATTTTGTTTATGTTCCCGGTGGCTTTGATGTTGATAATGATCAAGTAAATGAAAAAGGATTTTGGACTTCTGCTTATCAGGCACGAGCAAAAGGAGTTTCCATTGAACAAGAAGCTATTATTCGAGCTGTCGGAAAGTATCAGACATATATAGATACAAATTTTAACGTTTTAAATAGTGAGAGTCATGTTAGAGGTTATAGGAATGAGTTTTTAACCGATACATTAAAAGGAGAATATCTTTCACTTAGTGAAGATGATGCCTTAAATAAACCAAGAATATCTTCGCTTTCAGCATATTTAGCACTAGTCAGTCTTAATAAATATAAATTAAGAGATGAAAATAATAAAATTATTAACAAAACATTTGGTTTTTTAACACATAAACAGTATATACAAATAAAGTTATTATTAGAAGCTGATTTGGAAAGTGGTGGAGATGGGAAAACCCTTAAAAATAATCTTTTAGGAGTTGATATAAATATTCCAAAGGTAAATTATAGTATTAAAATTTATGAATTTGGTGAAAACTATAAAGAGTATATGAATGAGTTAGCTTGGTTATTTGATAGAGATAAAAATGTGAAATTTACATTAGATCAAGTTGAATTATGGTGGAATATTGATATTGATAAATTAGAGTATCATCATTTATCAAATTATGGAGCAAGTAGTATGTTAGATGTAGGTATGGGAACTGGAACTTATAAGGATAGATATGCAGTTGTTGTACGTGGTGGCTCCATAATGGATTTAACTCTTGGTACAACAGGAGCAGAGTCTGATAATGAACATCGAACGAATGGAGTAGGGTTTCGAGCAGCAACCCCATACTAGGTGTTACCTTTTTCGTAGTGATAAAGAGTTTCTTTTTTAACTTTAAGTTATATTTATTCTAAATAAGAGTAATATTCTCCTAATTATAACTAGAAGGATTTCACTATGATGGGAATACCACAACCAGCATTTTATATTTTTAAATGTCAGCAGTCTGCACCTCCAGGAATGCCAAAACCTAGCTGTGTAAGTCAAAACAACCCTGAGTCTCAAGAACTTATGCAACATCTATCTCAAATGTTAATGCAAAAAGGTATTATTGGTACAGTACAACCAATTCAAACTTCTTGTCTTAATCGTTGTCAACAAGGTCCAGTTATTTTGGTAGAACCAGGACATACAATGTATGTTGGATTAACTAAAGATAAGATTACTCGTATTGTTGAAGAACATATCATCGGTGGAAATGTTATTCCTGAATATGTTATTGCTGATGAGATGTGGGGAGAACCTGTACCTCCATCTGCAATGGCTCGTTAGTCAACTTCATTTTAGACAAGGCATCGCCTTGTCCCTACAAAACACAAATAATAATCTGCTATAATATCTAAAATAAAAAATCATAAATCACGGAGAGAACTGTAATGAATATTACCATGCTCTATAGTAAACTTCACAGAGCGACAGTGACCGAAGCAAACTTACACTATGTTGGGTCAATTACTATTGACCAAAATTTACTGGACGCTGCAAATATGCGTGTAGGACAAAAAATTGATATTGTAAACATTAATAATGGTGAGCGTTTCTCTACTTACATTATTCCAGGAGAGCCTGGGAAAAAAGAGATTTGTCTTAATGGTGCAGCTGCAAGAAAAGTACATGTTGGAGATAAAATCATTATTATTGCATATGCAACTATGAGTGAAAAAGAGGCTGATGAGTTTGAACCTAAAATCGTGATTTTAGAAGATGACAATACCATTGCACAAGAATTTAAAGGACTTAAATAATGTTTGAAGGTATGGATATGAGTAAAATGGCTGATATGATGAAAGATATTCAGTCAAAAGCACAAGAGATGGAAGAGCAATCTAAAAACATAACCATGACAGCAAAAGCTGGTGGTGGTATGGTTGAAGTAACTGCAAATGGTGCCAATGAGATTATAGATATTACCATTGATGACTCACTTTTAGATGACAAAAGTTCAATGCAAATTTTGCTTATGTCTGCTGTTAATGATGTTCTTAAAATGGTTGAAGACAATAAAAAGTCTCAAGCCATGGGAATGATGGGTGGCATGAATCCCTTTGGAATGAAGTAGTCAAATGCAAATTGTTCGCTCCATTGAAGAACTTTTTACCGTAACTTCTACCTTTAGTGGCTCAGTAGGTTTTGTCCCAACAATGGGTGCATTACATGAAGGTCATCTTTCTCTTATTCGTCAAGCACGAAAAGAGAGTGACTTTGTAGTTGTTTCTATTTTTGTAAATCCTACACAGTTTTTAGAGGGGGAAGACCTCGATGCTTACCCAAGAAAAGAGGAAGCAGATGCAAAGATTTGTGAGTTAGCTGGGGTAGATATAATTTTTATGCCAAATAGTGAAATGATGTATGAGTTAGATGAACTAAGTATTACAGCTCCCTCAATTCGTGGATTCATCTTAGAAGGTACAAAACGTCCTGGACATTTTGACGGAATGCTTCAAGTAGTTATGAAACTTCTTAATCTTATCGCATACAACAAACCAACAGTGTTTAGAGCTTATTTTGGTAAAAAAGATGCTCAACAGTTAGCACTCATTACTCAAATGGTAAAAAACTACTTTATAAATGTTCAAATAGTTCCATGTGACATAGTACGAGACCATGACGGTTTAGCTCTAAGTAGTCGTAACGTCTATCTCTCAAAAGAGGAGAGAGTTCATGCATTGTCACTTTCACGCTCACTCAAACGTGCAACTGAGTTAGTAATGCAAAAAGAGTTTTCTGTTAAAGTTATCTCAAAAGCAATGTTAGAAGTATTAAATGAAGTAGATGTTGAGTATGTCGCTCTAGTTAACCGACAATTTCAAGCCATAGAAGAGGTTGAGATTGGCAATACTATTATTTTAGTTGCAGCTGGTGTGGGTAAAACACGGCTTATTGACAATCTTTGGATTTAGAACTCTCTTTATCCTCTTCTTTTTCTTTTTTCTCTCTAATCTTTTTACTTACAAAAGCTGTAATACCTATGGCTCCATAAAAGACTCCAAAAAATAGAAGAATTTTTATTATTATCTCTTGTAAGCTCATGAATACTCCTTTAACTCTTGTCTTTCAAGTCTATAGCTTTTACTACAAAGTTCTGCCATCTCTTCGTCATGGGTAACTAAAATCATGGCTGCATTCTCTTTTTCTATGTACTCTAGTAGAACGTCCATAACAAGCTTTGCAGTCTCTTTGTCTAGGTTACCTGTTGGTTCGTCTGCAAAGATGATTTTAGGTTTCTTAGAGAGTACTCTTGCAATAGAGACACGTTGTTGTTGTCCACCTGAGAGTTCACCTATTTTTTGTTGCATCAACTCTTTAATCTCTAAACGTTCAAGTAGTTTATTGTCTATCTCTTCATTAGCGAGAAGTGTAGCAATCTCAATATTCATAAGAGCAGACATACCTTTAAAAAGGTAGTGGGCTTGAAAAATAATACCTAAGTCATAACGACGCATTTTTTCAACAATCTCTTCATTGAGTTCGTAGACTTTTTTATCTAAAAGTTCGACACTTCCTTTGTTAGGTTTTATAAAGCTAGAAAAAATGTGTAGTAGGGTAGATTTACCTGAACCACTACGTCCAACAATAGCAATGCTCTCTTTCTCTTTTAGTTCAAAATTTACATTTGAAAAGAGTTCGTAGTCAAATTTATGAGAAATATTTTGTGCAGTTAATAGGGTTTGAGACATAAGTATTTTCTTTATTTTTAAGTTGGAAAGATTATAGTGAAATTTTTGTTAGAGACATTTGATTGTTTTTAACTCTTATAGATATAGACTAAAGTTTAGTGCCTCTTAGTGACTCATTAATCGTTCATTAATAAAAAAGTTTTACAATTCTTTAAATAAATTATTACTAAGGTTATTTATGAATAAAATCAATGATATTAAACAAGAAGTCAAAAAAATAATCGTTGGACAAGAGGAGTTAGTTGACTCACTTCTCGTAGGACTCATTGCTAATGGGCATATTTTAGTTGAGGGTGTTCCAGGGTTGGCAAAGACCACAGCCATTAATGCCATTGCTAAAGCATTAGGCATTGACTTTAAGCGAATACAGTTTACCCCAGATTTACTTCCAAGTGATGTGACAGGAACGGAAATTTATAATCCAAAAAGTGGAGAATTTTCGGTAAAGAAAGGTCCTATTTTTACCAACTTACTCTTAGCAGATGAGATTAACAGAGCCCCTGCAAAGGTGCAAGCTGCTCTCTTGGAGGTGATGCAAGAGCGTCAAGTAACCATTGCAGATTCAACTTTTAAGGTAGATGACCCATTTTTGGTTATGGCAACAGAAAATCCTGTTGAACAAGAGGGAACCTACCGTCTACCTGAGGCACAACTTGACCGTTTTATGTTAAAAGTATTGGTTGACTATAACACTCTTGAAGAGGAGATGGAGATTGTAGAACGCGTTGCAATTAAAGGGTTTGAAGAGGTTCAAGCTGTAGCTTCGATAGAAGATTTGGCTCAAATTCGTGAATCGTTTAAGAAAATTCATGTTGATGATGCACTTAAAAAATATATGGCTAAAATTGTTTTTGCTACACGCTCACCTAATGAGTATGGATGTGATGAGTTGAGTGACTATATTGAGTTTGGAGCAAGTCCAAGAGCGTCGATTGACCTCTATAAAGCCTCCTGTGCAGTAGCACTTATTCGAGGTAATGACTTTGTAACGCCTTTAGATGTTGCTTACATTGCTAATTCTGTATTGCGTCATAGAATTATTTTGAACTACAAGGCACAAGCGAAAAACGTAACAACTGATGATGTGGTAAAAAAGATTCTTGAGAACATCAAAGCACCGTAAGGAGTTGCGATGAATCAAGTAGCCAAAGAGATTTTACTTCGTGCTAAAAAAGATGTCTTTTCAGGAAATTTAGGAGAGTATTTGACCACCTTTAAAGGTGATGGTTTAGACTTTAGAGAGATTCGAGAATATACTCATGGAGATGATATTAGGAGAATCAACTGGAGAGCCACAGCCAAAGGTGCTGGGCTTAAAACCAATGTCTTTAATGAAGAGCGAGAGCTTAATATTGTTGTTGCGTTTATGTTGAGTGGTAGTCTGAATTTTGGTACGGTTAAGCTCAAGCAGGAGGTAGCAGCAGAGATTGCAGCTCTGCTTAGTTACTCAGCCATAAAAGGAAACAATCGAGTACAAGCTCAGTTTTTCTCTAACAACTCTGAAAAGTTTTTTGAACCAACTAAAAGTGACAGCATTGTTCCTCGTATTGTAGAGGAGGCAATTGAGATAGAAGTTTTAGGAAAAGAGGTTGACTACAGAGCCTTTTGTGACTTTGTCAATGGTGTGGTACGTAAAAAGTCACTCATCTTTATGGTGGGCGATTTTTACGGTGAGGTAGACTTAAGCCAGATTGCACATAAAAATGAGATTTATGCTTTGATTGTTCGTGATAGATTAGAGGAGTATCCTCTGCTCAATGGGGAGTTCTCTTTGGTTGACCCCAATACCCTTGGGAGTTCTGAAATGACTCTAAACAAAGGGGTCGCTAAAGCGTATCAAAAACTCATAGAGGAGCATGACCATAAGCTTCAAGAGCATTTTTTAGAGCATCAAATTGTCTCTGGAAAAATCTATACAGATGAAGAGGTCTATCTTCGTCTTTCTGAAATTATAAAAGGTTAAGTAGTGGAAGGTTTACGCGATATAAAAGATATTGTTGAGATAAATGAACATAGTTTTGCACTTTTTATAGCAACACTACTCTTTGCTCTTCTGCTTCTATTTCTTGGACTCTACCTCTTTAAAAACAGAAGACGTAGAAGAAAAAAGCCAACACCTAGAGCATTAGCAAAAGAGGCGTTAGAGCAGTTAAATTTTGACAATACCAAAGAGGTGGTTTATGACTTTTTAGAGTATGGGGTACTGTTTATTATAGAGAAAAATGAAGAGGCATTTAAAAAAATTGAAGATGCTTTAGCCTCTTATAAGTACAAAAAAGAGGTTCCTGCATTGGAAGAACAACTTAAAAAAGATATTAAAAGTTTTATAAAAGGAGTTAAAGTATGATGAATTTTACCTTTGAGTACCCCTTTGCATTTCTACTACTTATACTCTTTTTTGTTTGTGAAAAGTGGTGTAAACCAAAGGCACTTTCACTCTATTTCCCCAATATTAAGCTACTTCAACAGGTGCTAAAAAAGCGTCAATGGCTTCTAAAGAGTTTAAAGATTTTAACTGTTGTTGCTTTAGTTACGGCACTAGCTAGTCCCATAAAAGAGGACAGTGTAGTGGTCAAAAATGACAAAGGGTATGAGATTTCACTTATTTTAGATGCCAGTGGTTCCATGAAAATGCCTGGTCTTGATAAGTTTGCTATTGTTAAAGATATTGTCAATGATTTTATTGACCAGCGAAAACATGATAAGTTAGCATTGAGTATCTTTGCTGATTTTGCTTATGTTGCTGTCCCTTTGACCTATGATAAAAAGAGTATTAAACGTCTGCTTAGTCGTGTTGATGTTGGAATTGCAGGACGACAGAGAACTGCACTAAACGAGGCACTTTTTCTAAGCTCAAATCTTTTTAAGAGTTCTGAGTCTAAAGAGAAGATAGCTATTTTATTAACCGATGGTGTGGACAATGCTAAGAGCATCCCTCTAAATGTTGCCATTAATACAGCAAAGAAGTATGGCATTAAAGTCTACACAGTAGGTGTGGGTGCAGAGGGGCGAGATTTTGACCCAAGACCTCTGCGTCAAATCTCTAAAGAGACAGGTGGACGTTACTTTAAAGGTGATAGTGTTGAGAAGTTAAAAGAGATATATGCGACCATAGATAAACTAGAGAAGAGTGAGATAAAGGCTGATAAATATGTGAAAAAAACCTACTTTTTTCAATATATTTTAGCCCTAGCTCTGCTCTTTTACATAAGCTACTTTGTTGTAGCCAATAAGGAGTAGAGATGTTCAGTTTTAATAACAGTGAATTTTTATGGGTACTGCTTCTATTGTTCCCTTTGGCATACTACATGAGAGCCAATGGAGATGCATTGAGTGGAGTCTTTGCTAAAGAGGTACGTTCGCGTGTTGAGTTGAGTGGTAGAGGAGTCTCTAAAAAAGTAAAGAGCATCTTAATGTTGCTCTCTTTAGCCCTTGTCATTGTAGCATTGGCACGTCCACAGATGGACAATGGAGAGGTGAAAGTGAAGTCGAGTTTTATTAATGTTATTACAGGCATAGATATGTCCAAGTCGATGTTTGCAAATGATGTATACCCCACACGTTTTGCTTTTGCACAGCAGAAGTTTTTAGGCTCATTGGAGTATTTTAAAAATGCAAAAGTAGCACTTATGGGCTTTAGTTCGCAGACTTTTCTCATATCGCCATTGACGCAGGATTTTAACTCATTAAAGTTTTTAACTAAAAATATGCGTCCAGAGTACCTCTCTTTGTCTGGAACTGACATCTTAACCACACTCTCCTCTGCCAATGAGATGTTTGGTGAGGAGAAAAAGAAAATTCTTCTGCTCTTTACCGATGGGGGCGACCAAAAAGAGTTTGATAGAGAGATAGCTTATGCCAAAGAGCATAATATTGTGGTCTACATCTACAATATTGGAACCACGAAAGGTGGAGTCATTAAAGAAAAAAGTGGTGTTTTAAAAGACAAAGATGGAAACATTGTTGTGGTCAAAAGAACGGACAACATTAAAGCCTTAGCCATGAATACAGGAGGGGCATATCTCAACTACTCTTTGGCTAAAGATGACATAAAACTGCTGGTCGATACCATTCAGGCACAATTTAAAGCCAAAGAGGAGCAGAGCAGTACCATTAGAGACAAAAAAGAGCTATTTTACTACCCTTTAGGTGTAGCCATATTGCTACTTTTTATGGCTCTTTTCTCTCTGCATTCATTAACCAATAGGAGTCAGAAACAGTGAAAAAGATACTACTATTATCGCTTTTAACTTTGGGGGCTAACGCCTCCATGCTAGATTTTTTAACCGTTGATAAAGCCAATGATGCCTATGCTAAAAAAGAGTACAAAAGTGCAGAAAATTTCTACCAGAAGTTAGAGGGAGATGAGGCAAAATTTAATGAAGCCGATGCACTTTACAAACAGAAAAAATATAAAGAGGCATTGGCAAAATATGATGAGGTAAAAGATGAGCAGTTACGCTTTAAGAAGCTCTATAATATGGGAAACAGTTATGCTCAAATGAAAAAAATAGATGAGGCAATTAGCGCTTATGAAGAGGCATTAAAAATTAAAGAAGATGCCGATGCAAAATATAATTTAGAACTCCTAAAGAAGAAGAAAAAAGAGCAAGAGCAGAAGAAGAAACAGAGTAAAAAACAAGATAAGAAAAACGACAAGAAGAAGCAAGAGAATAAGAATCAAAATAAAAAAGACAAGGGTGACTCTAAAGATAAGAAACAAAAAGGTGAGAAGAAAAAAAACGATAAACAAAAAGAGTCTCAAAAGAGTGATGCCCAAAAGAAAAAAGAGCAAGAGAAGAGAAAGCAAGATGAGGCTAAAAAAGAGCAAAAGGGAAAAGAGGAGCTAAAAAAAGCTCAGCAGAAAAAAAATCAAGATAAGAAAAAAGAAGATAACAAAGAGAAAAAGAAACAAGCAATGCAACAAGCCCAAAAAGCAGCTCCTATCTCAAATATGGAGGAGCGAAAATGGCAAAAGATGCTCAACAAAAGAGGGGTGAACACTTTAATGATACCTCTTCCAAATAAAGGAGAAAAACGAAATGAAACAAATCCTTGGTAAATTGTTTTTACTACTGTTTTTAACAGTCAATATTTTTGCTCAGGTTGTGGGATCGGTAGAACCTAAAGCCATCTACAAAGGAGAGGCTACTAGTTTTGTCATCTCAGCAGAGGGAAACAGTGTTGAGTTTCCAACCATTGATGAGATTAATG
>Ga0256826_1001894_pt1 | contig 12966 bp, 9 predicted proteins | sample CV79metaG_FD_185975 | JGI IMG/M metagenome (GOLD analysis project Ga0256826, IMG submission 185975) | Hydrothermal vent microbial communities from East Pacific Rise, Pacific Ocean - CV79 | ecosystem: Environmental > Aquatic > Marine > Hydrothermal vents | place: Pacific Ocean: East Pacific Rise...
ATTAATAAATAAATCTATTTTACATGTTGTTTTAAAAGGAAGTATAAATTTTAGTATATATCAAAAGCAACAAGCATTTATAGATGGAATATTAGATAACTTGTTAGAAAAAGGTGAGAAACTAGTTCTACTTCACGATTATAAAGATTTATTTATAAATTCGATGAAAGCTAGATTAGACTATGCCCAATGGATTCTTAAACACGAACACCAATTAGATCGATTACTTTTTTATAATGTTTCCTCTCTCAACGAAATATACATTAGAGCTGGTATGTTATTTAACCCAGCATTAAAAGCAATTCTTCTTTTCGACGATTATAAAGAATCGATAAAATTTTTACTATCTAAACAAAAAAAAGAACAATCGATAAATTTATTTAACTCTCTATGGAAAAAAAACGCATTGCGTCAAAATATAGGAGGTGTAAGTTATAAATATAATACCGAAAAAGAATGGACTTATCATTCTAAAACCTCTGACTTTATTTGCTCACACAAAGTATACGAAGGAAATATTATTTACAGAGGCCTATCTGGTTCTATTGAGTATAAAGATATTACAGAAACAATTCCTATTTTAGCCTCAATTTTTTCTGAATACAGTAAAGACTATAAAGACTACACATTACTTATAGATGTAGAAAAAGTTGATACTATTACTTACAAATCACGTCGTGCTTTTTTTAATTGGATTAGTCAGAATACTGATAAAATTAATTTAGTTGTATATATTGGTGCAAATAACACCATTAAAAACTTAATTAATTTTTATAAACTACTATTTGCGAAAAATGGTATTGAATTTTACAATACGATCGAAGAGTTTTTTGCAAAGAACCATAATAATTTAAGAAGCAAACGTTTACCAACCAATACTCTTCCTCCTAAAACAGAAGTAAAAACAGCAATTTCTAAAGACGAATATATTAAAGAACTCGAAACACGTTTATCTATTGCTGAGAATACTATAAAAACCGACAACAAAAGTATAGAAGATTTATACGAAGTTTTAGGTCGTATTTCTTGGGACGATACCTTTGTAAAAACAAATTTTGATATTGACGAAAACAATAAATTTGCAGGTATCTACAAGTTAGCAACCATGTTACAGTACGATATTCAAGAAATTATTAGTGATAAAGAATCTTTGGCCAAAGACGCAATAGAATCGGAACGCTTAAAATCGGTTTTTTTAGCCAATATGAGTCATGAAATTAGAACCCCAATGAATGCTATTCTAGGTTTTAGTTCTATCCTTCTCGAAACAGAAAATATAAACGAAGAAACAAAACAATATCTAGAAATTATAGCCAGAAATTCAGAACAATTATTAGCCTTAATTAATGATATTGTTGATTTTTCTAAAATTGAAGCAGCACAGATAACTCTTAATAAGCAAAACAATAATATTAACAACTTTGTTAAAAATGTTGTTGAATCTTTTTACGTAAATCCAAAACTTACCAAAGAAGAAAATACACCATCAAAAGTTCGTTTATATTACGATTTATTTTACGAAGAACAAGAGGCCTTAGCTTATTTCGATGAGGTGAGATTAAAACAAGTTTTAAGTAATTTAATACAAAATGCAATTAAATTTACAGAAAAAGGCTTTATAAAAGTATCGTATCGTATTATAGATAATTTTATTGTATTTACGGTGTCGGATAGTGGTATCGGTATACCTGAAGAGAAAATACAAAAAATATTTAAACGCTTTCAACAAGCCGACGATTCTACAACTAGAACATATGGCGGTTCTGGTTTAGGTTTATCTATCTGTAAGGGTTTATGTAGATTAATGGATGGAGATATTAATGTAATATCGGAAGTAGATAAAGGTTCTACTTTTACATTTAAAATTCCATACCAAAGATAGAGTTCTCTCTTAAATTTTATTTGATTAATAAAAATCGGCTTAAGTTAGCAGCAATATTTAAGAAAGATAATGTACCTTTAGGTTCTATATGGAAAAATATACTATTAAATGGTCTGGTTTAGCCATAAATGGATTGGTAGCCTTAGTAATTGGAGTAATTTTTATTTTTGTTCCTCACACTTTTACTTTAGCTATTATAAAGGGCTTAGGGATTATTTTAGGAATTTCAGGTCTTTCAATGTTATTTGTCACCTTTTTTAGAAAGCAAAACAAAGGTGCTATTAATTTCTATTTTGTATTACAAGGCATATTAAATTTTGCTTTAGGAACCATAATGTTTTTTAAACCAAACCTAATAGTCGATTCTATTATGCTTGTTATTGGTTTATGGGCCTTAGCCATCGGTTTCTTACAAATAATCTATGCCCTAAGAATTAGAAAATTCGTAGGTAAAAATATTTTTTTAATAGCCAATGGGATTGCTTTTATTGGATTAGGTTTAATAATGATATTAAATCCTTTTATAGTAATTAGAACCATGTTAACAATAGTTGGATCTATAGTAATCTTTTTGGGAATCATACTTCTTTATTTTAGCTATATGGTATATAAAGCCAACAAAATAAATACGCTAAAAATAGAGTAGAAGAACCATCTTTAAATAATATTATTATTGTTCCCAATTATAAATATCTAGTGAGCTCGAGGTAAAGCCTAGAAAATATAATAAAGAAATAGTTTTAGTAACTAAAAATAAGCAGCAACGAAATTAAATACCTCAAACGGGATTAGTTAGTATTTATTCCTAAACTAAATGACTAGAGTTTTTCTGTAAAAGAGCACTTCTATTATTTGGTAATTAAAACATTAAGTTTAAATTTGCAAGCCCAAAAACCAACTACCTATAATTTTTAATTAAAGGCACTATGAAATATTTTATATACATAATTCTATTTATATCGACACCTCTTTTAGCGACAGATTTTAATACTGAAGTATTAAAGGGTGATAGTTGTTTTGAAAAACACGATTACAATAACGCAATCAGTTTTTATAAAAATGCCCTAAGCATAAAACCCGAAAGATTATTAACAAATTCAAACGATGTAGAAATATTGAGTAAGTTAGCCCAAACTTATACACAATCTGCAGAATACGACGAAGCCCTTAATTATCTATTTAAATACATAGAGAAAAATAATGTTAAGAAAAACGATTCATTACTAGCCTATGCCTATAATAATATTGGAGTAATATATCAATATATAGGGAGTTTAGACCAATCTTTAAAATATTTAAAGAAAACTATAGAAATTGCCGGAAATGATTCATCTAGAATTGGAGGAGCCTACAATAACATAGCAGGAATCTACCAAAAAAAAGGCGATTTAAAAAAGACACAGATGTACTATAAAAAAGCATTAAAAGTTTTTGAAAGTATTGGTCTATATAAAGGAATTGTTGTAACAACAATAAATATAGGAATAATTAATTTAGAAGAAAATAATACTGGTCTAGCCTTTGAATACCTTAGTAAAGCCAAGGTGATGGCACAAGAGAAACAAGATACTAGTACATATATTGCAATATCGATCAATTTAGGAGACTACTTTATTAAAGTTGCCGATTATAACAATGCCGAAGTCTATCTTAAATGGGCACTAAAAAACTCCAGTTTACAAAACAACCGTTTATACGAAAGTGCAGCATATAAGAGTTTAGTAGACCTATATAAAACACAAAAAGATTACCAAAAGGCTTTTGAATACCTTGAAGAATATAAAGAAATTAATGACGAAATCTTTAATCAAAACTCAGATAGAGAGTACGCTAGCTTAGAGGCAAAATATTCGTTAAGAGAGAAAGAAAAAGCAAATGAACAGCTTAAAAAAGAACAAATTCTAATAACAAAACAAATAAATAATAAGAACAAGTATATTTGGACACTTTCTTTTCTTGTTATTATTTCGATATTATTTATTATACTATTCTATCTTCAAAAAATTAAAAAAGCTAAAACTCAAGAACTATTAGAATTACAAAATAGAGAAATCTTAAAATCAAAAAAACAAATTGAAGATTTAAATCGACAGTACGAAAAACTAATCAAAAAATACGAAAAACGTTTATAAGTTATCTTTACTTTAGTTTTACACTACCCTTTTTAGTAAATTCTTAAGTCTTAAATAGTAAGACAACCCTTTGTTACGCTCGTAACACACTTACAAGCAGCACCTTGCGTCATACAACATATATGTTGTATGAATATAAAAATAAATTTGATTTCTTTTTATTATTTTTTAACTTTAAGTTGTTATAAACCAACTAAGCAAATAACTTAATTATTGTAGTATAATTATATCCTTCTTAAAATTAGAAGATTCGTATTAAGTACAATTTGAGTTATATTGACTTTTAAAATAACTATCATTATGAATAAAATAATATTATTTCTCGTTTCAGTCTTTTTATTTACTACTACAATTTATTCTCAAGATTTTAAAAATTTAGTCTCAAAAGGAGACTCTTGTTTTCAGCAAAGAGAATTACATCAGGCTATTTCTTTTTATCAGAATGCATTAAAAATAAAGCCCGAAAAATTATTAAGTAATCAAAACGAAGTATTCTTACTTTCAAAGTTAGGAGACTCATATTTTGAACTTGCCGAATATCAAACTGCACTTGAGTTCTTTTTCAAATTTATAGAAAAAGATTATATCAAAAGTAAAGATTCTATTTTAACCTCTGCCTATAATAGAATAGGTCGATCGTACGGAAATCTTAAACAAAACAAACAAGCACTAAAATTCTACAAAAAAGCTAAAGAAACAGCAGGTTTAAGCCCTGAAGCCCAAGGTGTAGCCTATAATAATATTGCTGATGTTTATTTACAAATGAAAAAAAATAAGGAAGCAAAAGAGTATTTCCTAAAAGCGGAGAAATATTTTGAAGAAGCAAATTATGCAAATGGGCTTATTGTTGCAAATATTAACCTTGGAACACTTGCTTTAGAAGAAAATAAGATAGAGTTTGCCGAACAATTATTAACAAAATCACTCCAAATTGCTAAAGATAATTTTGACACAACATATATTGTAATATCCGAAATTTATTTAGCAGAATATTACATTAAAATTTTAGATTTCGATAATGCAGAAATGCATTTAAAATGGGCATTAAAAAATGCAATACACAATAACATGCCACAATACATTGATGAAGCATACGGTGGATTTGTTAAATTATACGAAACTAAAAAAGATTACGAAAATGCATTTAAATATTTAAAATTATTTAAAGCTAATAGTGACAGTCTATTCAATCTTAATTCTAGTAAAGAATATGCCGAATTAGAAGCAAAATATTCGATTAGAGAAAAAGAAAAAGAAAACGATAGAATCAAAAAAGAACAACAACTAACCGAATCTAGAGTATTAGCACAACGTAAATATATATGGATGTTGTTAGGCGTTGTTATCTTATCTATTTTATCGATAAGTTTAGTTATATACCAAAGAGTAAAAAGAGCTAAAGCCCGTAAATTCTTAGAACACCAAAACAAAGAAATTTTAAAATCTAAAAAACAATTAGAAGATTTAAACTATCAATACGAGAAATTAATTTCTAAATATGAAGGAGGAACAACTAAAGATTCTCCAGAATTATCTTAATTAGATATTGAGTGATTATACAGAATAAGATTAAAAATTTACAAAAAAGTTGTCTAAATGCTCTAATTTACATACATTTGCAGCGAATTTGAAGGATATGGGGGACGGAAAGTCCCCTAATTTTTTAGCTTATGATTAACGAAAAAGAACTTAAAGAGTTTATAGTCAGTAATTTAAAGGAAGAGCATTTCTTAATAGACTTATCAGTAAGTAGCTCAAACCAAATCAATATATTTATTGATAGTTTAGACGGCTTACCTATTAGCGAGTGCGTTTCGTACACTCGATTAATTAATTCTGAGTTCGAAGAAGATATAGACGCATATGATTTAAGCGTATCTTCTGGCGGATTGGATCTTTCTTTTACTATAGATTTACAATACAAGAAAAATATTGAAAACGAGGTCGAAGTTATTTCTAAAGATGGATTAAAGCATATCGGTATTCTAAAATCGTATAATGAAACCGAATTTATGATTGAAACAGAAGTTAAAGAATTAGTCGAAGGAAAAAAGCGCAAAGTATTGGTTAAAAAAGAAATCTCTTTTAACAGAAATGAAGATATAAAATCGGTAAAACCGGTAGTGGTTTTTAAAAAGAATAAAAAGAAATAAAATGGACAATCTTAATTTGATAGATTATTTTTCAGAGTTTAAGGAACTTAAAAATATAAATAGAGAAATTCTAATTAAAGTTCTCGAAGATGTATTTAAAAGTATGTTGGAGAAGCAATTCGAGACTGCTGAAAATTTTGATATTATTATTAATCCTGATAAGGGAGATTTTGAAATTTGGAGAAATAGAGAAGTTGTTTCTGATGAGGATTTTGAAAATCCAAACACAGAGATTTCATTGAGTGCAGCTCAAAAAATTGACGAAGATTACGAAGTTGATGAGGAGGTTACTGAGGAAGTAAAATTAGAAGATTTTGGTAGACGAGCAATTTTAGCCTTACGTCAAAACCTATCTTCTAAAATTATGGAATTAGAAAAAGATAATTTGTACAACATTTATAAAGATAGAATTGGACAAATTGTTTCTGGTGAAGTTTATCAAGTTTGGAAAAGAGAAATTTTAATTATCGACGACGAAGGTAACGAGCTAATTTTACCTAAAAACGAGCAAATTTCGGCCGATTATTTCAGAAAAGGAGATAATGTTAAAGCTGTGGTTATTCGTGTAGAGATGAGAAATGGAAGTCCATTAATTATTCTTTCAAGAACATCATCGGTATTTTTAGAACGTTTATTCGAACTAGAAGTTCCCGAAATTTTTGACGGATTAATCACCATTAAAAAAATAGTTCGCTCTCCTGGCGAAAGAGCTAAGGTTGCTGTAGAATCATACGACGAACGTATCGATCCTGTTGGAGCTTGTGTAGGAATGAAAGGTTCTAGAATTCATGGAATCGTTAGAGAATTACATAACGAAAATATTGATGTAATTAACTTCACAAACAATACAAACTTATATATTTCTAGAGCATTAAGTCCAGCTCAAATTAACAGAATTGAGATTAAAGAGGATGAGAAAAAAGCTGAAATCTTCTTAGATCCAGATCAAGTTTCTAAAGCAATTGGACGAAGTGGTCTAAATATTAAATTAGCCATTCAATTAACAGAATACGAAATCGATGTTTACAGAGATGTTAACGAAGAAGATGAAGATGATGTTAATTTGGAAGAATTTAGCGACGAAATAGAAGCTTGGGTTATCGAACAATTTAAAAAAGTAGGTTTAGATACCGCCAAAAGTGTTTTATCACTTTCTATTGAAGATCTAGAAAAAAGAACAGACTTAGAAGAAGAAACCATTGGTGATGTTCTAAATGTTCTTAAAGAAGAATTTGAATAAAATTTTTTATAGCATTACAGTTCTAATTTTTTTGAAGTTTATTAAAATTAGAATTTTACATATATTTGAACACAAATAAATACACTCATAAAGTGTAAAATACAGAGACAGAATTTACATGGCAAAATTGACACGATTAAGTAAAGCTGCAAGACAATTTAATGTTGGAATATCTACAATAGTAGACTTTCTAGCACATAAAGGTGTAGAAATTGATTCTAACCCTAATACTAAGTTAGAATCTAATGTGTATGACATGTTATCTGCAGAATACCATGCCGATAAGGATCTTAAAGAAGCATCTTCAGAATTAAACTTGCATCGCAAATCTAAAGAAACTGTTTCTATTAAAGATACAGAGGAACCTAAAAAAGAAGAAGCGAAACCTGAAAAGGAGCTTACCATTACTTCGAATACAGCCCCAAAACCTAAAGAAATTATTTCTAACGTTCCTAAATCGAAAGGACCTAAAGTTTTAGATAAAATTGATTTAGATGCTAAACCAAAAGTTAAGAATCCTGTCGAGGAATCAAAAGATAGCGTTGTAGAAGAAGTTAAAAAGGATGAAAAAAGTCCTAAAAAGGAAGAGGTAAAACCTGCTAAGATAGAGGATAAACCTCAAAAACCTACTCAAGAAACTGTTGAAAAACCTGTGAAAAAGGATAAAGAAGAGAAAATTGAAACAGTTTCTAATGACAAAAAAGATGAACCTAAAGTTTTAGGTAAAATTGACTTAGATTCAATTAACCAAAGAACTCGTCCTAAGAAAAAATCTAAAGCAGAGAAAGAAGCCGAACGTGAAGAACGCAAAGGTTCAAAAAAAGAAATTACTCCTGTTAATGATAAAACAGAGCAAAAAAATAACGAAGCAAAAGCTCCTGTTGTAGAAACACCAGTAGCCGCTCCTACGAGTAAAAAAGAACCCGAAGTCTACCGACGAGAAGTTGAAAAACTTTCGGGTCCTAAAGTTCTTGGTAAAATCGAAATAAAAGAAGAGAAAAAGCCAAGCAAAAAGAAGAAAAGAAAACGAATTAAGAAAGAAAAAATTAACCCTGCAAAGCCTTCTAATCAGCAACAACAACAGGGTAATAATAATAAGAATACTGCTAATAAAGGTAAGTTCGACAAAAAGAAGAAAGTTTTTGGTAAGAAAAAAGCTTTTGCAAAACCAGAGGTTAGCGAAGAAGATGTACAAAAGCAAATTAAAGAAACCCTTGCTAGATTAACAAGCAAAGGAAAAGGAAAAGGCGCTAAGTACCGTAGAGATAAAAGAGATTCTGATAGAGATAAACTTCAGATAAAAGAAGATAAGGCTCAACAAGAAAAGAATATTCTTAAGGTTACAGAATTTGTTTCTGTCGACGAATTAGCAACAATGATGAGTATTACAGCTACTCAAGTTATTGGTAGTTGTATGAACTTAGGATTGTTTGTATCTATTAATCAAAGATTAGATGCCGACACCATTACTATGGTAGCTGACGAGTTTGGTTATATTGTAGAGTTTGTGTCTGTAGAAGTTCAAGAGGCTATTGCCGAAGAAGAAGATAAACCAGAAGATTTAGTAGATCGTGCTCCAATTATTACAGTAATGGGTCACGTCGATCACGGTAAAACTAAACTTCTAGATTATATTAGAAAAGCAAACGTTATTGCGGGTGAAGCTGGAGGAATTACTCAGCATATTGGTGCATATAGCGTAGAAATAAGTGACGGAAAGAAAATTACATTCTTAGATACTCCTGGTCACGAGGCATTTACAGCCATGAGAGCTCGTGGTGCTCAAGTTACAGACGTTGCTATAATTGTGGTCGCTGCTGATGATGGCATTATGCCTCAAACAAAAGAAGCTATTAACCATGCAAGTGCTGCTGGTGTACCAATAGTATTTGCTATTAACAAAGTGGATAAGCCTACAGCAAACCCTGACAAAATTAAAGAACAACTTTCTACCTTAAATTATATGGTAGAAGAGTGGGGAGGAAAATATCAATCACAAGATATTTCAGCATTGAAAGGTCAAGGAGTTGAAGAACTTTTAGAAAAGGTTCTTTTAGAAGCTGAGATGTTAGCCTTAAAAGCCAATCCAAATAAAAAAGCCAGCGGTTCAATTATTGAATCGGAACTTGATAAAGGTAGAGGATATGTTTCTACAGTATTAGTAGAAGGCGGAACACTTAAAGTAGGTGATGTTGTATTAGCTGGCCAGAATTATGGCCGTATTAAGGCTATGTTCGACGAACGTGGTAAAAAAGTTAAATCGGCAGGTCCTGCTACTCCTGTTCAAATTTTAGGACTAAACGGAGCGCCTCCATCGGGAGATAACTTTAACGTTATGGTATCCGACTCTGAAGCAAGAAATATTGCAAACAAACGCGAGCAGTTGAGTCGTCAACAGAGTTTAAGAACTCAAAAACACTTAACTCTAGACGAAATTGGTAGACGTATTGCTGTTGGAAACTTCCAAGAAATTAATGTTATTGTAAAAGGTGACGTGGATGGTTCTATCGAGGCTCTTTCCGATTCGTTACTTAAACTTTCTACAGAAGAGATTCAAGTTAATATTATTCACAAAGCTGTGGGTGAAATTTCTGAATCTGATGTTACACTTGCAAACGCTTCCGATGCTATTATTATTGGTTTCCAAGTAAGACCATCACTTTCTGCTAGAAAACTTGCTGAAAAAGAAGAAATCGAAATTAGATTATATTCTATTATTTACGATGCTATTAACGAGTTAAAAGATGCCATGACAGGTATGTTAGCTCCAGATATTAAAGAAGAAATTGTTGCTAATGTTGAGATTCTTGAAACATTCAAGATTTCTAAAGTTGGTACAATTGCAGGTTGTATGGTTCGTGAAGGAAAGATTACTCGTAAATCTAAAATTCGTATTGTTAGAGATGGAATTGTAGTTTACACCGGAGGTCTTGCATCGCTTAAGCGTCATAAAGATGATGTTAAAGAAGTTGCAACAGGTTACGAATGTGGACTTAATATTGATAAATATAACGATATTAAAGTAGGAGATATTGTAGAAGCCTACGAAGAAGTTGAAGTAGCTAGAACATTATAAGCATCAATAATTTAATACTTATAAAATATGCGAAAAGCCTGAAAGTTTTCTTTCAGGCTTTTTACTAATTAAGTAAACCTTAAACCCATTTTTATTAAATAAATATCTCAAATAAAATTATAAATTTATTAAAAAAGGCAAACTAATAATTTAGCTGTAAACTCAAGATTATCTGTTTATTACAAACTCTAGAAGTTTAGTATATCACGATAAAAGAAATTAATTTAATATCAGCAACAATAAAAAAACTTTTTTGCTGTATTAGTAGTAAAAACGTATCTTTGCAAAATGTTTAAAAAATTAGGTGTAATATTAATCATTTCATTAATTCTCGGCTCATGTAGTAAATATCAAAAGCTACTGAAAAGCTCCGACTATGAGAAAAAATACGAAATGGGAATTAGATATTACGAAAAAGGCGATTACACTCGTGCTTATAATCTTTTAGAAGAACTTCACGGCATCTTTAAAGGTACTAAAAGAGCCGAGAAGGTATATTTTTATCTAGCCGGGAGTTATTACGGTAAAAAAGAATATATAATGGCTGGTTACCATTACGGAATGTTTGCCCGAACTTACCCAAATAGCGAATATACTGAACAAGCCTTTTATAAATCGGCCTATTGTGCATATTTAAACGCTAGCCCATCATCCTTAGATGCTGCTTTTACTCAAGAAGGTATTAAAACACTGCAACTCTTTATAGATAAATACCCTAAAAGTGACAAAGTTACAGAATGTAACGGCTTAATAGATGAACTTAGAGGTAGACTAGAAGATAAGGCTTTTAGAAATGCCAAGCTGTATTATAATATTAGTGATTATAAAGCTGCAGTAATTGCATTAAAAAATGTTTTATTAGATTACCCTGACACTAAATATCGAGAAGAAATATTATATTTGATAGTTAAATCTTCTTACACTTTAGCCAAAAAGAGTATCAGAAGTAAGCAAAACGAACGCTATCAAAAAACAATAGACGAGTACTATGTCTTTGCTGATGAATTTCCAAAATCAAGAAAAATCACAGAGACAGAAAAACTTTATCATAAATCAAGAGAATTTTTAAATAAACAATAAATTCATTGCTATGGATTACAAAAAAACAAATGCCGCATCGACAACAAAAACTAGAAACATTGTTGATTTTGATCAAGAAACAGGAAACATTTATGCTTCTTTAGTTATTGCTTCTAAAAGATCGAACCAAATTGCGTCTGAATTAAAAGAAGAATTAAGAAAAAAGTTAGACGAGTTTGCTAGTTATAGCGATAACTTAGAAGAAATCTTTGAAAATAGAGAGCAAATCGAAATTTCTAAATTCTACGAAAAATTACCTAAGCCAACTCTAATTGCTTTACAAGAGTTCTTAGAAAATAAAATTGAATATAGAAATGCAGATAAAGATTTAATATAGAATTCTTTATGTTATTGAAAGATAAGAATATTATTCTTGGAATTACAGCTGGTATAGCTGCTTATAAAACTGCTTTCTTATGCCGTCTGCTAATTAAAGAAGGTGCAAAAGTAAAAGTAGTAATGACTCCTAATGCTACGGAGTTTATTACTCCTGTTACTATGGCAACCCTTTCGCAAAATACAGTTCTTATTGATTTTTTTAAACATGACGATGGTAGCTGGAACAGCCACGTAGATCTTGGTTTATGGGCCGATTTAATGCTAATTGCACCAGCAACAGCAGCCTCGATGGGTAAAATGGCAAATGGTATTGCAGACAACCTTCTTATTACAACATACCTTTCGTGCAAAGCTCCTGTTATGCTTGCCCCTGCTATGGATTTAGACATGTTTAAACACCCTTCTACAAAGAAAAACATGGAAGTTTTAGCTTCTTATGGAAATATTCTAATAGAACCTACAAGCGGAGAATTAGCAAGTGGTTTAGAAGGGAAAGGACGTATGGAAGAACCCGAAGAAATACTTAATAAAGTTATCGCGTTCTTTTCTCCAAAAAAAAAAGTCTAAAAAATTTAACTAACAAACATTTTCTAGTTACTGCTGGTCCTACTTTCGAAAAGATTGACCCTGTTCGTTTTATTGGGAATTTTTCGTCAGGAAAGATGGGTTTTGCTATTGCCGAAAGTTTAGCCGAAGCAGGAGCCACTGTAGACTTAATTTCTGGTCCCGTGTCTATTAACATTAATCACCCAAATATTACGCGTACCGATGTAATGACAGGGCAAGAAATGCATGATGTTTGTCAAAATATTTTTCCTAATACTGACGGAGCAATAATGTCTGCTGCTGTTGCAGACTATACACCTATACTCGTTTCTGACAAAAAAATTAAACGAAAGACTGATAATTTTACAATCGAACTTAGAGCAAATCCTGATATTGCAGCAAATTTAGGAAAACTCAAAAAAAAGAATCAAATATTTGTAGGTTTTGCTTTAGAGACAGATAATGAGCTACAAAATGCACAGAAGAAATTAACAAAAAAGAATTTCGATTTTATTGTA
>Ga0256826_1001895_pt1 | contig 12963 bp, 13 predicted proteins | sample CV79metaG_FD_185975 | JGI IMG/M metagenome (GOLD analysis project Ga0256826, IMG submission 185975) | Hydrothermal vent microbial communities from East Pacific Rise, Pacific Ocean - CV79 | ecosystem: Environmental > Aquatic > Marine > Hydrothermal vents | place: Pacific Ocean: East Pacific Rise...
TAGAGACAATTTAGAAGATCGAAATCCTAGAAAAAATAATGATCGTGCTGATAGAGATAGAAATCCTAGAGGTAGAGACAATTTAGAAGATCGAAATCCTAGAAAAAATAATGATCGTGCTGATAGAGATAGAAATCCTAGAGGTAGAGACAATTTAGAAGATCGAAATCCTAGAAAAAATAATGATCGTGCTGATAGAAATAGAAACCCTAGAGATAGAGACAATTTAGAAGATCGAAATCCTAGAAATAATCAGATAGATAGTGGAGATAATCAAAAAAGTAGTGGAGATCGTTCTAATATGAATCAAGACCCGCGAAAGAAGAAGCAAAATGATAATTTAAAAAATCCTAAGAAGTCTCAAAAATTTCTAAAGGGGGCTTCTAAATATACAGCTGGACAAGGTTATAAAGCTTTAAATAAAAAGAAATTAACTTTAGCAAAAAAGATTTTTAGCGATATTTTAAAATATAGTCCAAAAGATATAGATGCTTCGTTTGGTTATGCTTTAGCATTTGTCAATGATGGAAACTGGGTAAAAGCATTTATAACTTTGAGTAAGATAATTAAATTAACAGATAGAGAGGATATTCAAAAAACATTTAAATCCATTAAATATAATATGAACCTAAAAAAGGGTTGGAAAAATGTGGCTACAAATCCAAAAAAATCTATTGAATTTTTTAAAAAAGCTCAAGAAGTTAAAAATACACCTGATATTAGTGAGGGTCTAGCTTATGCTTTTAGCAATAATAAAGAGTTTGAAAAAGCTGTGCCAGAAGCTGAAAAGATATTTAAAAAGAAGAAAAATTTTAAAAGTGCAGTTCTTTTAATTAATACATATCTAAAAGCTAAGCAGGAGAAAAAAGCAAGAGTATTTTTTGATACTCTCAATCCTACTTTTCAAGCTAATATGAAATATAATCCAAAAAGAGAAGAATTAATTGAAAATGTTAAAACATTTTTCAAAAATAAAAATTATCATCAAGCTAAAAGTTTATTAAGAGAACTATATTTAATGTTTCCGACAAATATGACAGTTTTGCTATATTTCGCAAAAGTATATGAAGCTGAAGAAAGATATAAAAATGCTCTTGAATATTATAGAACAATTCTTTCAAAAGATAGCAAAGATAAAGAAGCACTTTTAGGTATTAGCAGAATTTATATTGCTACTAAGAAATATAATAAAGCTTTAACAACCTTATTAACTCTTGATGATTCGAATGATAAAAATATCCAGTCAATGATAAATGAGACAAAATTAAAGCTATATATGAAAAACAATAATCTTAAAGATGCTTTTTCACTTGGAAAAGAGATGCTTCTTGCTGATCCAACAAATGTTGAACTTTATGCAATGTTAGGGGATATAAATATTGCACTTCACAAAAATAGAGATGCCTATTTCTATTATGGAAGAGCTTTTCAATTAGCTCCAGATAATTTTGATATTCGAATGAAACTTCTTAATCTATTACTTGAACAAAATTTATTTGATCAAACTCAAACTTTATTAGGAAAATTTGATGGTTTTGATCTTGAAAAATCACAACGATTGCAGTTAAGAAACTTTTATATTAAGTTTTATAAAAAATATACTGCAACATCTCTTGAGGAACAAGATTATGAGTATGCTTTAAAAGGAGCGAAGTCAGGTTTGCAGATGGAACCTGAAGATAGTTTCTTCATTGAAAGTGCAGGTTGGGCTGGTTTAAATAGTAAAAAATATAATGATGCTATCTTCTATTTTAGTAAAATTCTTGCAAAAGACCCAAAAAATTATACGATTCGATATGGAATCGGTCTAGCATATATCAACTTAAAACAGTTTAGTAAAGCTAGAGAATATTTTAAATCTGCTGAAAGTAGTAGTGATGTTAATCTGCTTTATAAAATCGCTGAAATATATAAAGATACAAATTTCAAAAAAGATTCATATCGAGTCATAAAATTGATTGAAGAGTTAGGCAGAAGATCGATTGTTAAACCAAAACAAGCTGTTAGGCAGAAAGCGGAAATTAAGATGCCACCTCCTCCATCAGTTCAACCAAAAGTTGTACCCACAACTGATAATATGAATACATATAATCCTTTTATAATTCGGGGAAATAGCAGTTATCAAAGGATTTCTCAAGAACAACCAACTCAAAACAGCGGTTTTAGTGCTGTCATTCCTGAACCAGAACCTGCACAAGCACCGATTGAGATAAAAAAAAAAAATGGTAGCGGTTGGTTTTAATAAAGAAACTAATTTACCTCCATTACAAGATGAAAATATGTTTATATCTTCATCTTCTCAACAACCCTCAAACAACTCTCCAACTCAAGAATTAAACGGGGTTAATATAACTCATAATGAGATTGTAGAGAGGCGGGTTGCAAACAGTGAAATAGATATTAAAAATAACCCATTTAATTTCCTAGAACCTCCAATAAAAAAAGATAAACCTGTTAAAAAAGTTGATAATATACAAAAATTAGAGTTTAATAATCAGCCGAAACCTCATCAAATGGAAGTCCCTAGAGCAAGTTTGCCTATTATGACAACAGAACTTCCTACTAAAGATAGTGAAGAATTAAATTTTGATGACTCGTTTTTGTCAAAATTATCAGATTTAAAAGATGGTATATTAAATGAAAATAGAAATTCTATCGGTTTTGGAATGTTCTATAAAACAAGAGTTGGAAGTTCTGGATTAGATGCTCTTGATGTTTTTACTCTTCCAGCTATTGATGGACACTATTTTATCGGACTTTCTCACCATCTTTATGGATTTATAAATATTTTAAATATGTCAAACGGTTCTTTGGCAGATGATGCTATTTCAAGATATGGAGCTTCTGATGGTGGGAATGTTGGAAGTGTTGATTCTCTAGTTGAAAATTTAGTTGGATATGAATATAAAACAGAAAGTGCAATATTTACAGCTGAAATTGGAACTGTACCATCTCCTGCTGTTTCACCTGAAGTTGATTATATTTGGAAATTAGAATATGTAAATAAATCTGGCAAAGTGACATTTAATATTGCTTATGTAAATAAAAGTGTTAAAGATTCTCTTCTTTCAAGAATTGGTGATCAATATTATTATAGAAAACAGGATAATTTAGATACTGAAGACCAAAATGAGAGTTTAGAATATGGAACAGCAGTTAGAGGTGGAGTAACAAAAGAGGGTATTGAAATTGGTTTTAAACATGCTAATCCAGATGATATTTTTGCAGGAAATCTCAACTACTATTATGATGTAAAAGGTTTTAATGTTCCTCAAAATAAGGAGATAGCTTTAGCTCTTCTATATCTTAGAGTTCTTCATCTTAAAGAGTTTCAATCTTTTATGATTGGACCAATATTTTTATATGATAGTTATAGTTATAACAGTTCATATTTTTCAGTTGGTGAAGATGGAGATGGAAATGGGGGATATTTTAGCCCAAAAAACTTCTTCCTTTTAGGAATATATTTTGATATGGCTCAAATATATAGTGATAGACTTTTTTGGAAAGTTAAAGGAAATGTTGGAGTAACGAACTTCTTAAATGGAAAAGATATATTTGACAGTAGATCAAAAGAGGGAACTGTTTCAGGCTTTGGTTATGAAGTTAAAGCCTTTGCAGGTTACAAAATTGATGATTCAATTCAACTTCTTGCGGGGATAGGTTATCAATCGTCAGGACCGTTCAAAAGTCTGTTTTTTGGGCTAACTGCGATATACTACTTTGGAGAAAAAAAGAACAATAAGGTTGATGACTTGTTGTATTCAAACACACTTGGAGAGATGGTAAAATAAATGGGTAAAGTGATAACAGTCTATTCATCAAAAGGTGGAGTTGGCAAAACAACTCTTTCAAGTAATATGGCAACAAATTTATCAAATAGAGGTTTTAAAGTTCTAATTATCGATACAGATCCTCAAAATTCTGTTTTAGGAGTTTTGGGGATTAAGCTTTCAAAAGGTCTAAGTGAAGTTTTAAATCATACAGCTACGGTTGAAGATGTAATAATTTCAATTAAAGGCAGTTTTGATTTTATTCCTGCTGGAATTAGAGCAAATCGAGACACTCTCGAATATTCACAACTTCTTCAAGATGAACCATATTTTGTTAAAGAAAGTATTGTTGAAACTTTAGGTGATGTTTATGATTTTATAATATTTGACACACCTCCTGGATTTAATCCAATGGCAAATAGTGCAATGTTAGCTAGTGGAATTATCCTAGGACTTCTTGAGGCTGATCCAACATCTTATGCAACTCTAGATTTAATGGAATCGATACTTTCAAAAATTAGAGATGCTGAAGAGAAAGATATTTTATTTGTAATAAATTTAGTAGATTCAGATGATTTAAGTGTAGATTTTGAAAAACTTTTGAAATTTGTATTTGAAGATAGGTATCTTTTTTCACTTCCATTTGATTCAAATATAAAAAAAGCTATCGCAAATTGCGAAACAATATATACAAAGTTTCCAGAAAGTCCCTATGCAATTATGTTAAATGAGATGATAGATTCTTTGTTAAAAAAGATAGAAGAAAATTAATTTATATTTGAATGGTGCGACTGGGGAGATTTGAACTCCCACACCGTTAAGTACGAGCCCCTCAAGCCCGCGTGTCTACCGTTCCACCACAGTCGCAAAGTAGTTTTTGGGCAATTTTTAATCCGCCCGAAGATCTATTTTAGATTAACCTAAAAATGGGTTAGCATAAAGTGCAATTAGAGAAATTACAAGTGTATAGATAACTTGAGCTTCAATCATCGCAAGAGCGATAAACATTGTAGTCATAAGTTTTCCACCTAAACCTGGGTTTCTAGCAGTTCCAGCAATTGTTGCAGCAGCAGTTGAACCCATTCCTACAGCACCACCAAGTGCAGCAAGACCAAGACCAACACCAGCAGCTAGTACTGAATAACCTTGAATTGTAGCTGTTGCCATATCTACATCACCAGCAAAAGCTGAAGCTATAAATGCAACCATTAAAATAGCAATTTTTTTCATATAAATTCCTTTAAATTTTTAACAAAGTCTGTTCGGATAGTTTCCCTACTTGTCACTTCGTTTTAAGAATTGGCATTATATGAAAAAATAGATAAAGAAACACTGAAATTTACTATTTATTTTTTACATAATCAAAAAAATGGTAAGGCAACAGCTATATAAAGTTATATATTCTTATGTAAATATCTATTTTTAAACAAGTAATTATTTATATAACTAATGATTCTTTCATTTTTTTATAAGCTTCTATCCAACTAATTAGCTCATCTTCTTTGATATTTTCCATAAAAATATATGTTCCTAGTTTTAAAATTTCATATTTGTCAGGGTTTTTAACTTTTAAGCGAGTTAAATTTGAACCATCTTGATTAATTTGTCGTCCAATTTCTGCATTACTTAATTTCTTCACAATCTCTCCTTGTTTATTTACAATAATTATAATATAATTTATGCAAAAAAGGAGTATGTTGAAAATAGTAAAACTACTTTTAGAAAATATCCCTAAAATTAAAAAGAGAGGTTGGGTATTTTCTCTAATTTGGAAAGCAAAAGATATTTCAGAAATTTGGACAAATTATAGAAGTTTAAAATCTAATAGTTTTGAGATTCCAAAAACTATAAACATCTCTCATAAAATTGAGCTAAAACCAAATAATTTTCAAAAAACTTATTTTGCAAAAGCTTCTGGAATTTCCCGTTTTACCTGGAATTGGGCTTTAGGAAATTGGAATGAAAAATATAAGAATGGTGAAAAACCATTAGGAATGAGCTTGAAAAAAGAGTTTAATTCTCTTAATGCAACAGTGAGCAGAATGGCTGACAAATGGTTCATCTCTTTTGGAGTTGAGGCATCTTTGAGCTATTTACCTTGCAAAAACCAAGCAAGTGTTGGAATAGATTTAGGAATCAAAACTTTAGCGACTTTGTCAAACGGAACTTTTATCAAAAGCCCAAAACCTTTAAAACAAAATTAGCCAAAATTCATAAAAAAATAACCGATATTCGGAAAGATAGTTTGCACAAATTTACAACATATTTAACAGATAATTTTCAATATATTTCTATTGAAAACTTGAATGTTAGAGGAATGAAGGCAAATCGAAAACTATCAAAAGCGATTTCAGATTTAGGGTTTTTTGAATTCAGGCGACAATTAAAATACAGATCAGAACTGAAAGGAAATTCTCTATCTGTCGTAGATAGATGGTTTCCAAGTTCTAAGAATTGTTCAAATTGTGGAGTTAAAAAAGATAAATTATTATTATCTGAAAGAACTTATATTTGTAGTAAGTGCGGTTTAGAAATTGATAGAGATTTGAATGCCTCTATAAATATTCATAACCAACTACCGATAGCTTATCGGGAAGTCAAGCCTGTGGAGATAACGGCTCTAAATTTAGAAGATTCTCTTTTAGATTTAACCAGTATTGTGGAAACAGGAAGAAAACATCAAACCTATGCAAAAATAAATTTTACATAAGTTTGAGTAAGTTTTTCTGAGCGGTAATATTTAAATCTGAAAATTATTTTAGGAGTTTTTTTGAAAAGTGTTATTTATTCTGGAACATTTGACCCTATTACAAAAGGTCATATCGATATTATACAGAGAGGTTTGAAAATCTTTGATAGATTAATTATTGCAGTTGCTGAATCTAAAGAGAAAAAAACAATGTTTTCATTAAATGAGAGAGTTGAAATGATTCAAACAACTATTGCAAATTATCAAAATGTTGAAGTTAAACCATTTTACAATCTTTTAGTTCAATTTTTACAAGATGAAAATATAGATTATGTGATTCGAGGATTACGAAATGGTGTTGATTTTGAATATGAAAAAGATATGCACTATGCAAATAAATCTTTATATAAAAATATTGAAACGATATATCTTAATTCAAATTTAGAGGATAGTTTTGTTAGTTCATCAGTTGTTAGAACTTTAATTAGATACAATGGTTCTATCAAACACCTTGTTCCCAATGAGGTTTTAGAATATATAGAAAAAAATAAGTAAAAATATAAGTGATGAGCAGAGAACCATTAACAGATAAAGAGATAAATGAACTTCTTGCAGAGTTCCCTTTTCAAGAAGCAGAAAATAAAAAATCGGGTCCAAAATATGCTTTTGAAGATATAGTTAATCCATATAAATATATTGAACTTGATAGTAATGCTTTAGCTTTTGATCGAGTGAATAGGGTTTTAAATAGAAATTTAAAAATGACTTTAATTTATGGAGCCCCAGGAACTGGTAAAAGTATGTTTTTAAACAAGCTCCATAATAATCTTTTGATACAATCAAAATATTCAATATTAGTATCAAGTCCAATTCTAGAAGATTCTCAACTTTTTAGGACAATATCATTTGAAATTTTTAAGGAATTATCTTCAATAAATTATATTCCACAAGATTTTAATAGTCTGATTGAAACTATTAATTTAGAGGTTGAATATATTTCAAGAATTAGACCAATTTTACTTTTAGATGAAGCTCAATTATATTCAAATGCGACTCTTGAAAAAATTAGAGTTTTAGCTGATACTCAAAAAATAAGAGTTATTTTTGCTGTTCATCAATTGAAAGAGGCAAATATATTTGCCCAAGAACATTTTAAGAGTCGCATTTGGGAAAAAATTGAACTTAAAAATGCTTCATTAAATGAGTTAAAAATATATATTCAAAAAAAGTTGATGGGAGTTTCTGCTCTTCAACTTGCGAAACAATTTACAAAAAGGGTTGTTAGAAATATTTATAAGATAACTAAGGGAAATTATAGAGTTACAAACAATCTTTTATACTCATATTTCAATAACTATCCTCAACTTTATAAACAGCAATTTCAAAATCAATGGTTAAAAGTTAGAGTAAAAGAGATTGAGATTACAGCAATTCAAATTGATTTTATTCATCTGAATATCTCTTCTGATATTGATTTACAACATCTGCCAACTGCTGAACTTGAGTGGAAAAATTGGAAAAAAAGGGAATATATAAAATATATATTAGTTTTTCTAATTCCAACTCTGATATATATGATTATCAACATATTTTTTTATGAAGATACAAGTGTCACTTCTCATAAAAATTTGGGTATCAGGGAGTTTCCAAAAGAGGTGTTTGAAAATAATAGTAGTATTACTTTTGATACTCCTCAATATCAAGAAATTATTGAAAATGAGATTTCTGACAAGTTAAGTTTGATAAAAGATAAAAAATTAGAACCTCAAAACCTTGAAAACAATAGTTCAAAAACTAGTAAAGAATCTGAAGAGAATATAGAAATTAAATCTAAAATCAAAAAAGATAATTTAGAGGTGAAAAAAGTCCAACCTATCAAAAAGGTTCAAAATATACCAATCTCTGATTTAAATATTAGCCCTATATATTTTCAGCAGATTATTAAAATATATCCAGACTTATCATTTTTAGATAATTTTCACGAATATATTGATAAAAAAAGTGTTGAAGAGAAATATATAATTTCATTAAAATTAGAGTTTAAAAAAAATAAAACGGTTGAAACTGGAATTAAGATTTTAGATTACTATCAAAAAAATGAGAATATTCCTGAAATTTATAGATTCTCCTTAGAGTTAAATAATTTAGATTTAAGTTTAAAAAAGCCATACATTAATCTTGAAAAGATATTAAAAGCTGAAAATATATTAGATGAGATTCAAAAAATTAAGGCTGGTTGTAAAAATTGTGAATTCTAATTATCAGATATATAAAGTTGGCGGAGCAGTTCGAGATAAATTATTAGGAATAGAATCTAGTGATAATGATTATGTTGTGGTTGGAGCAGATCCAAAAACAATGAAAAAACTTGGCTTTATTGAAGTTGGAAAAAGTTTTCCTGTATTTTTAGATTCTAAAAATAGAGAGGAGTATGCTTTAGCTAGAAAAGAGCAAAAAACAGGTTTAGGTTATCAAGGTTTTAAATTTGAAATTGAGAATGTAACTCTTGAAGAGGATCTAAAAAGAAGAGATCTAACAATAAATGCGATTGCTGAAAATCGAAATGGAGACCTTATTGATCCGTTTAATGGAATTCAAGATTTGCAAAACAGAATATTAAAACATGTTTCAATATCTTTTCGTGAAGATCCTGTTAGAGTTTTAAGATTAGCAAGATTTCAGGCTATTTTTCCAAATTTTCAAATAGCTGAATCCACAAAAGAACTTGTTTTAGATATGTTACAAAATGGTGAATTAAAAAGTTTAACAAAAGAGCGAATCTATATTGAGCTTCAAAAAATGGTTTTGAAATCTAATTCACCACATCTCTTCTTCAAATCTTTAGATAATTTACAAGTTCTTCAAGAGATATTTCCATATTTAAAAATTGAAAATTTAGATTATTTAAAAGAGATTGGTAAGATTTCAAATCTTGAATTAATTTCAATCTTATCTCTCCATATAGATTCAAAAATCTTAAGAAATGAACTTCTTCTTGAAAATAGTATATATACAAATATTTTAAGATTTCAAAGATTCAATCATCTATTTAACGAGAATTTAGAGGTAGAAACTATTCTAAATATTATGCAAATATTTAAAACAGCTGAACAGTTAGAGATAGTCATCTCTCTATTTAATAAAATTTATAGAAAAAATATAGATCAAACACTTTTCCATTCCCTATTTTTAGAATATAAAGATGCTGGAAAAGTTTTAATAACTCTTCAGCACCTCCCAAAAAAAGAGAAAATTAGTTTTCTATATAATTTAAGGTTAAAACTTTTAAATAATATTATTATCAACTCTAAAATGGACACCTTTTGATTCTTTATTTTGGATAGCTGACTCAATTATCTTTTTTACAGTGAAAAGTTGAAGTTGTAAATATCTACCAATATCCAATTCTAAGATCTGATCAACCCTATTTAACACATTTTCCATATCTGATCCATTTCGCTCAATTGAGATATATCGCCACATTAAATCTTGAACCTCCTCTTTTAAAACCTCATCACCATCTTTAAGAGGAGATTTTAAATCTATTGGAAACTCTTTAAAATTATATATTAGATTTTGAGAAAGAGAAAATTGAACGGCTCGATGTGAAAATACGATAGCTTCTAAAAGAGAGTTACTTGCCAATCTATTTGCTCCATGAACTCCAGTTGAAGCAACTTCACCAACTGCATATAAATTTTTATAACCATCAACTTTTCCATTAACATCTGTTTTAATTCCACCTATTGAATAGTGAAAAGCTGGGGAAATTGGTATCAGGTCTTTAGTCAATTGAAAACCCCTACCCTCTAAAAATTTAGAGATTGTAGGAAATCTATTCAAAAACCAATTTCGATCAAAATGTGAAATAGAGAGGTATGTATTTTTATTGTGCTTTAAAATTGCTTGACTAACAATATCCCGTGAAGCTAATTCACCTCTACTATCATAATCAAATAGAAATCGCTTTCCATCTTCATCAACAATATAAGCTCCCTCTCCTCTTAAAGCCTCACTGATTAGATGAGTCTCATTGTCTTTGGTCACAACAACAGTTGGATGAAATTGAAGCATCTCCATATCTTCAACTTTAATACCTTTTTCAATTGCAACTCCCTGAATATCTCCAGATATTGCTCTTGAATTTGTACTATATCTATACAGGTTTCCAACTCCACCTGAAGCTAAAATAAGGTTTTTTGTGTAGATATTTTTATATTCACCATTTTGAAATGTTGTAACTCCATGAGCAACATCATCTTTAACTAAAATATCTACAACACTTATATTTTCTAAAATTTGATGAACTGTTTTTTGAAGAAGAAATGAGTGAATATATCTACCCGTCGCATCTCCACCAAGATGTAAAACTCTATCCGTTGAGTGAGCTCCCTCTTTTGTATAAAGAAGTTTTCCACTCTTATCTTTATCAAATTCTAGTCCAATATTGATAAGGTTTTCAACAATTTTAACACCGTCTGAAACCATTACGGAAACTGCTTCTCTATTACAGCTATAAACACCAGCTTTTAAAGTATCTTCAATGTGAAGCTTAATATCTTTATCATCTTTAGCTACACTAATTCCACCTTGTGCAAAAAAACTGTTTGATTCCCAAGGAAAATCTTTGGAGATAATTAAAACATTTTTCTCTTTTGGAATTTGCAAAGAGGCATATAAACCTGCAATTCCTGCACCAACTATAAGATAATCATAAACCATCTTATAAACTCTGCACTTTCTCTGTTCCAACATATTTTGGAGGAGCTTTATAACCGCAACCAGAGATTGAAAATGTGATAAAAGTTGATAGAATTAGAAAATGATTTACGATATAGAAAAAATTATTCATAAAATTTATGATATCCCCCAATTAAAAAAATTGTCTAATTATAGATGTTTTGATTCTATTTTGAATAGCTTAGATACTAATCTAAAAAATAAAGTTAGCAACATGTCATATAAATATGGATATATCTATATATCAGTTAAACACCCTGCTGTAAAAATGGCTTTGCAATATAAATTAGAGAGATTTGATAATATTTTAGATATTGATAAAAAATGTAAATACATAAAAGGTCATTTTAAAGGTTTCTCCATTAAAATTGATGAAGATTTGTAGTTTTTGTGCTAGTATTTTTAAATTAAAAAATCAAAGGATTTAAAAATGGGTATAGATTTAAGTAAAGGTGCTAGAATTGATCTTTCAAAAGAAGCTCCAGGTTTAGAAAAAGTTACAATCGGTTTAGGTTGGGATGCAAATGCAACTGATACAGGTGGTGAATTTGATTTAGATGCTTCAATTTTTATGGTTGATGCAAACTCAAAAACTCCATCAGAAAAATTCTTTGTTTATTACAACAACAAAACTTCTGAAGATGGTGCGGTGACTCACCACGGTGATAACACAACAGGTGCAGGAGATGGCGATGATGAGGTTGTTGATGTTATTTTATCTAAAGTTGATGAGAGAGTTCAAGAGATCACTTTTATTGTTACAATTCACGAATCTGAAACTCGAAAACAGAATTTTGGTCAAGTTTCAAACTCATATATTCGCCTTTTAGATGGTGACAAAGAGATTGCTAAATATGAGTTAGATGAAGATTATTCAACTGAAACTGCTATTGAATTTGGAAAACTTTACAGAAAAAATGGAACTTGGAGATTTCAAGCAGTAGGAACTGGTTACAATAGCGGTCTTCAAACTTTCGTTGATAAACATTGCTAGGAGTTGTGAATGTTTGATTGGAATGAAATTAAAGCAAAAGCAAACTCTTTTGTATCTGAAGCTGGAAGAAAAATTAAGCAATATACTCCGGAGAGTTTTAGCAAAGAGAAACAATTTGTTAATGCAATCGTGGCAAGTATGGCAATTATGACTATTGCAGATAGAAAAATTGATACTCGAGAAGTGACAGCTTCTATGGATATGATTAATGAGATTGATCAGATTGCTGAACTTGAGATGCAACAGGAAGCTATTGAGCTTTTTGAGATGCACCTCGAAAAACTTGTACCAGTTCAAAACAATGAAGTAAAATGGGTAATTGAAACTTCTAAACTTCTTGGGGATATTGCAAAAGTTAAAGAGTATCCTGAATATGTGCCGATGATTAAAAATCTTTTAGATTATATTGCTCAAGCTGATGGAGACTTTTCTCCTGAAGAACAAGTGATGAAAGATAAGATCTTTAATATATTAAACTAATTTTTAATATTCACATAAATTTATTGGAAACTGACTAAATATAGACTATCTGGTCAAACCTGATAGTAAGAAATATTGTTATCTTCATGCTTGACATGGAGAACCACTGTACTTCTTATTCTCTATTTAGTCAGTCTTAAGTATTTATCTAAATAGTTGCACTAAATAATAATATTATAGAAGTGATTCTAGTGTTTAAGTTAAAAATACTATTTTATGCTAAAATATAGCAAAAAATGATTAAAAAAAATAAAAATTTCTAAACTAATTTTACAAAATCTACCAAA
>Ga0256826_1001896_pt1 | contig 12963 bp, 6 predicted proteins | sample CV79metaG_FD_185975 | JGI IMG/M metagenome (GOLD analysis project Ga0256826, IMG submission 185975) | Hydrothermal vent microbial communities from East Pacific Rise, Pacific Ocean - CV79 | ecosystem: Environmental > Aquatic > Marine > Hydrothermal vents | place: Pacific Ocean: East Pacific Rise...
TCCGAAACAGACCCCAAAGTATAAAAGAGAAGCTTCAAGAGGTAGAAGAAAATCATACCGTTGCTCTATCTAGCATTGTTGTTTCAGAGCTTCTTTATGGTGCTACTAAAAAAGATAGCCCAAAACTCATGAAGATAGTCTCTGCTTTTATAGATAATTTTATTATTTATGATTATTCTAAAATTTCGGCAAAATCTTATGGAAATATTCGTACAGATTTAGAAAAAAAAGGAAAGATTATTGGAGCTAATGATTTATTGATAGCATCTCATGCTTTGAGTCTTGGGGCTGTTTTGGTTACGAATAATACAAGAGAGTTTGAAAGAGTAGACAAGTTGGTTTTAGAGGATTGGAGTCTATAAATATTTGGTTTTTTATAAAAGATGGCAGTCGTAGGTCGGGTTCTCCGTACCCGACATTAATTTGCATACCAAAATATTTCATTGTTCAATAGATATTTATATGCAAATTTATTTTGTTAAATTGAATTTTTATTTTATGCCATGTAAATGTCGGGTAGAGGACAACCCGACCTACGCCGTTTCTAATAGTATTTTATGAATAATTTGTTTTGTCGATGGGATTTTTTAAGTGATAAGTTGAAAAAATTTAGGAATTAGAAAAAAGAACTATTCCCACGGAGACCGTGGGAACAAGAGGTATTAGGTTAAAACCTAAATACCATCAATAATAGCATTCAAAGTAGCCGAAGGTCTCATAGCCTTCTCAGCTAACTCTTCATTTGGATTGAAGTAACCACCAATATCTTGAGGTTTACCTTCCATAGCTAATAACTCAGCAATAATAGTATCTTCGTTATCTTTAAGAGCTTGTGCAACTGGTGCAAATTTAGTAGCTAGTTCTGCATTGTTTCCGTTTGCTAAAGCGTCTGCCCAGTATTGAGCTACAAAGAAGTGAGATGCTTTGTTGTCAGGCTCTCCACATTTTCTGCTTGGTGCTTTGTTGTTATCTAGGTAAGCATCATTTGCTGTATCAAGTGCATCTGTAAGAGCTTGAAGTTTAGCATCATCATGTTTTTGACCGATAAATCTTAATGACTCTGCAAGTGCCAAGATTTCACCTAAAGAATCCCATCTTAAGTGACCCTCTTTTAGGAATTGGTCAACATGTTTTGGAGCTGAACCACCTGCACCTGTTTCGTATAGTCCACCACCTGCTAACAATGGCACGATAGAAAGCATTTTAGCAGATGTTCCAAGCTCTAAGATTGGGTACATATCTGTTAGGTAGTCTCTAAGAACATTTCCTGTAACAGCGATAGTATTTTCCCCCTCTCTTACTCTTGCATTTGTAAATCTTGTTGCATCTGTAACATTCATAATTTGAATATCAAGACCATCTGTGTCAAGGTCAGCTAAGTAAGTATTTACTTTTTTAATCATCTCTGCATCATGCGCTCTGTTTGCATCTAACCAGAAGATTGTTGGAACACCCTCTATTCTTGCTCTCTCAACTGCTAGTCTTACCCAGTCTTTGATAGGAATATCTTTGGCTCTACTCATTCTCCAAATGTCTCCAGCTTCACAATCAAAACTCATAAGAACTGTACCATCTTCTGCTGTTACTGTAACTGTTCCAGCCTCTGCTAATTCAAATGTAGTTGGGTGAGAACCATACTCTTCTGCTTTTTGAGCCATAAGACCAACATTGGCTACTGAACCCATTGTTGTTACATCATATTGACCATTTGCTACACAATCAGCTACCATCTCTTCAAAGAAAAGACCATAAGTAGCATCAGGAACAACAGCCACACACTCTTTTGCATCGCCATTTCTGTTCCACTGTTTACCACCTTCTCGAACAACTACAGGCATAGAAGCATCAATAATTACATCATTTGAAGCGTTGAAGTTTGTTGTTCCTTTGTCCGAATCAACCATTGGAATCTCAGGATTATCAGACTCAACAACAGCTTGGAATGCAGCTTTGATTTCTGTTTCTAAAGCGTGAGCAGCAATTTTGTTTTCTAAATCGCTCATACCTTGGTTAGGCTACTCCAAGGAAATAAATACCAAAATAGAAGTCATAGAGAGGTCAAGATTTGCAAAATATAATTTGCAGGACTAGCCTTAGCTAATTCAAGAATTCTATTTTGTGAAGATTGCCCTCTCTATGGCTTCCCTTCGGGCTTTATGAGGTTTCCCATAGACTGTGTTAATTATTTTTGAATTAGCTACGGCTAGTCCTACAAATAATTGCCTTGTCTATGAAAAACCTCATAAAGCTATTTTGGTGTTTATTCCCTTGGAGTAGCCTTAGGGTTAACGTTAAGCTCTGCAAATGTATCTGCATACTTGTCAAATACACCTTGGAAGAATACTGTAAACGCATGACCAAACATAATCTTATATTAAGTGTACTTTTATCTACTCAATAATAAAAAATATACTCAAATATAGACCACCATCGTAAATTACACTATATATACATTATAATGTCCTCAAAAATAAATTTTTGGAAAACAGTTTGAATCTAAAAGAAAAAAGAGATAAATTTATAAAGTTAACAAAAGAACAGCTTATAGGAAGTGAATTAAAAGACAACCTTTTAGTGGGACAGAAACCTTTAGATAGGTTTTTTACAGGCTTCCTTTTCCCTATTGTGTCAGGTAATCATGAATTTGATTCTGAAACTGAATTAGAGAGTAAAGTTGATAACGATAGTAATGAAGATGAAGTTAAATCTATAAAAAAAGAGAAAAGATATATTCCTCCTTCTTCAGCAGGTTTTTCATTTTTTATTACAGGTAGAGATATTAAATTAAGAGTTTTTTATAATGGAGTTTCTTACATCCTTTTACCTGAAAATAGAGCTTCTGATGGAAGATATATCTCTCAACAGTGGGAAAAAAATTATTTAGCAGATGATGGAAAAGAGGTTGAATTTTTTATTAATGGTGTTAATCAATATGAAATTTTTGATGGAAAAGCAAAAATAGATGCTGTATGGAGACCTCATAATGATGGGTATATTGTTACTATAACTATGTCTAACAATAAAAAAATAGATTCAACCTTAACGGGTAAAGAGTTTAATCTTGAACAAAACCGTCATACACTTTTTGAAGTTGAATTTAAATGTATTATAGAAGAGGGGAATATTGACATTTACCCTTCAAAAGACAAAGCTCTTTTGACTGATGAGGAGAAAGAGATAGAGTTACGATATAAAGATTTGCATATCTATGCTGTAGGACATGGAACGGCTGTAAATTGGGCAAGAAATAGAGAGCAAAAAATGGAAATTTGGACAGATTTTTTACCAACTGTAGAAGTGCCACAGGTTACAGCTGATACAGGAGGTAAAGCTGATAAAGTTTTAGCATTCTCTTTTTTGAAAGATTGTATTGATAATAGTGTAGTTATTGAAGAGCTAGATAATTTTGTAAATAGTTATGATGATTGGATTACGACTCAGTCTGATTCTATAGAAAAAGAGGATGATGAAGATAAAGATACAGCTCAAAATATTGTTGAAAAGTTACTTATTGCAAAAAAAAGAATGAAGCAAGGGGTTGAGTTATTAAGCTATGATAAAAATGCGTTAATTTCGTTTGCTATAGCTAATGAAGCAATGCTTAAACAGTGGATTTCTAGTGATACCAATAAAGGTATAAAAAAAGATAATTTAGAATATAAATGGAGACCTTTTCAATTAGCATTTATATTGATGACACTAGAGTCTACAACCAATGAAAACAGTGATTTTAGAGATACTCTTGATTTGATTTGGTTTCCAACAGGTGGAGGTAAGACAGAAGCTTATTTGGGATTAATGGCATTTTTATTTATCTATAGACGATTGAAATATCCTGCTAGTTCAGGTGGTACAGTCTCTATTATGCGTTATACCCTTAGACTTTTGACTTCACAACAATTTTTGAGAGCTAGTAAAGTAATATGTGCTTTAGAGCTAATTAGACAAGAGAGTGTTGATAGTTTTGGAGAAGAGCCTTTTTCTATAGGGTTATGGGTTGGAGGTGCAAGTTCCCCAAATACTTTTTATCAAGTTAAAAAAATATTAGAAGATAAAAAATATAGTAAATTGGTTCTGAGTAGTTGTCCTTGGTGTAATAGTAGCTTTAATGAACAAAATTATATTTTTAGTGAAAATAGCTTTCATTTTAGTTGTAATAATTCTAGTTGTGACTTTGGAAAAATCAAATCAAATATTATCCCATGTAATGTAGTTGATGAGGCGTTATATGCAAAGCCTCCAACACTCTTAATTGCAACAGTAGATAAGTTTGCAAGACTTGCATGGGAGGAGAGAGCAGGTAGTTTTTTTGGTAAAGATAGAAATCGTCCTCCTGAATTGATTATTCAAGATGAACTGCATCTTATCTCTAGTGCATTGGGTTCTATTGTTGGTCTTTATGAGGTGGCAATAGATACGATATTGGTCTCCAGAGGGATGAGAGCTAAATATATTGCTTCTACAGCTACCATTAAAAATGCAACCAAACAGGTTCAGACACTCTTTGCAAAAGAGATGTTGATTTTCCCTCCATCAGGGCTTCGATATGATGACTCCTACTTTGCAAAAACTGTTCCATTGGATAAAAAGGCAGGTAGATTATATATAGGCTATTTAGCTCCACTATTAGATAGACAACATTGTCTTGAACCTTTGGCAGGAGTTTTGTTGTCTAATCCTATTAGTCTATTTAAGGATGACACACAATATATGGATAGGTGGTGGACTCAAATTGTTTATCATGGAAGTTTAAAAGGTGTTGGCAATAGTCGAACTCTTTATCAGAGTGGGATAAAATCTTATGTAACTAAATTTACCATAGAGAGTATGAAAAAAGAGATAGATGAAGCATATCCTAGTTTTCTTGATGATAAAAGCTTTAAAAGCATAGAAGATTTTAAAAAGATTGATAACTTTAATGTGAAATCTATAGTCAATAAATATCTTCCTCTCCGAGATATAGATGTTAAAACTTTAACAAGTAATCAAACAGCTGAAGAGAATGCTAAAATATTTGATGCACTTGGAAAAGATAAAGATGATAGTGATGCAATAGATGTAGCATTGGCTACCAATATGATTTCTGTAGGGCTTGATGTCTCTCGGTTGGCACTGATGATAATTAATGGACAACCCCTAACTACAGCTGAATATATACAAGCAAGTAGTCGTGTTGGTCGAGGCGAAACTCCAGGGATGGTATTTGTAAACTACTATAAAACCCAAGCTCGTAGTCTCTCTCACTACGAAAACTTTCGCTCATATCATGACTCTTTTTATCGCTTTGTTGAACCTTCAAGTTTGACTCCATTTACTTTTCAAGCAAGGGAACGAGCATTACATGCTACTTTGGTTATTGCTATGAGGCATAGTGATATTGGACTACTTTCTAATGAATCAGCAGGAGAGTTTGATATTTTTAATGACTCTCTAAAAAAAGTTATTAAAGAGATGAAAAATCGTTGTAGATTGGCAATTGGAAAAAATGATGAAATGATAAAAAGAACAAATGAACATATTGATAAATTGGTAGCAGAGTGGAGCAATGAAAGTAAATATTGTGATACCAATAGAATTAAGTTGGTATATAATAGTAAAGATAGAGGCACAAATAATCTTATCTGTAATTTTGAAGAGAAGAATGGTTTATGGAAAACACTACAATCAATGAGAAATATCGAAAGTTCAGCTTTAGTGAAAATGTTAAAAGGTGTAAAAAGAGATGATTAAAAATAGACAACAATATACTCCTGTAAGATTTTCTCACTTGATGTCCTATGCAGGAGTTGGGGCGATTGTTCGTGGTGCTGAAGATAAACTAATGGTGGTTACCGATATTCGCTATTGGAGTGATAAATCAGGGGAAATAGCGTCTGAACCTATTCCTTATGTCACGCGAGTATCTATGGCTTTAGGTATAGATAAAGAGCTTAGAATGCCACCAAAAGCACAGGAAAATGAGAGAGGAGAGATAGATGGTAGTTATCTACCTGCTGTTATTTTCCCAACTTATGCAAAGTGTCAAAAGTGTGGTTTGCTTCATAATAATCCTTGGAGAAAAGAGGATAGGGAGTTAATCGACAATGTACGATGTAGTGTTTGTGAAAGCAACTTAGAGCAAATTACTTGGTGTGCTGTAAGCAACAAAGGTCATTTGAGTGAAGTTCCTTGGCACTATATTTGCCATCAAAATTCTGATAAAGAGTGTCGAATAGATTTTGAATCAAGCTATTTAAAACTCACTACGGACTTTAATGGGAAACAGGTTGTTAAATGTCATCGTTGTCAAAGTAGTAACTACTATGATAAAGCGAAATTAAATATAATTAAGGCTATTCAACCTTGGATATATGAAAAAGCTCCAAAACTAGAAGAAGAGGATATTGTAGAAATTTTAGAGGTTAATAGCCCTGGTGTTTATCTGCCTGAACGGGTTAATGCGTTGGTTATTCCTCCTGAGTCAAGAATAAGTAAAACCAGTGTTATCGATAGATTATATAACAACTCAAAACTGCGTCGTGAACTTGATAGCATTAAAATACCATTGAGAAAAAAAGGGAAGATAAAAGAGGCTGCCACTGAATATCGTTGTAGTATTGAGGAAATAAAATCGGCTCTAAAAGAGATAAAAAATGGTTATCCCTACCTTGAAGAGCAGATTACCATGGGCGACTTGGTGGAAGATGAGTATAACGCCTTTTTAGAAGAGCTTGAAAATATAGCAGATGATGAAGATTTTGTAACGGTGCATAAAACCAAAGAGTTGCAAAAATTTAAATATAAAAACATATCTACCGAACTAAAGTCCATAGTTGAGATGATAGAGCATCATATTATCGCTACAAGACTTAGAGAAATACAGGTTTTTAAAGGATTTTACAGAGGTCAACAAAAAGATGAAGATGATAATCTTGTACCTCCTGATATTGTGGGGAAGAGTAGTTGGCTTCCTGCTATTGAGCTTTTTGGAGAGGGTATATTCTTTTCTATCAAAGAGGATATTTTAAAGAAATGGGAAGCTTTACCTTCTGTCAAAAAAAGAGCCAATGAAATTTTAAAACGATATGAGAATTCGGAAGTTACATTACCTACCGATATTGAAATTGCACCTAGATTTTTACTGTTACATACTCTCTCTCATCTTCTTATTAGGGAATTAGAATCAACAGCAGGTTATCCATCTGCCTCATTAAGAGAACGAATATACAGTTCACGAGACAGAAAGATGGCAGGAATATTGATTTATACAACAGTGGCTGATATTGTAGGCTCTTTGGGAGGGATTGTAGAAAGTGCTGAACCAAAAGAGTTTTTAATTTTAATGGATGGAGTTTTTAAACATGCACAGTGGTGTTCTCTTGACCCCGTATGTACTGAACATGAAGGTCAAGGTCCAGGATGGTTAAATCGTGCAGCATGTCATGCTTGTACTTTGATTCCTGAACCAAGTTGTGAGTATGGAAATCTATTTTTAGACCGAGTATTCATTAAAGGAAGTAAAAGTTTGGGAATTCCAAACTTTTTAGAGTTTATAAAGGAGATGAGTTATGAGTAAAATAGCCATAAAAAACTTACCTATAGAAGAGAATATTGAATACAAAATAAAAATTATAGAAAACTCAAAAAAAGGTCTATTAATAAATTTAGCAGACTGTGAGTACTTAATATCTACACCTAAAAATAAATCTTGGAAGGATATTGAACTATCTGTAGATATGGTTTTCATGGTTAAGAAAGTTAAATATGGTAAAAATGATGAGTACAATAGATTAGATATAATAGAAAGTATTGCTTCTGAGAATAGTAAAAAAGAAGAGCCAATTAGTGATAATAAACAAGAAAATAAGACTCAAAGAAAATTTAAATTACCAGGAGTAGATGATTTAAATAAAAGTCAAGATAAAGTTTTAAGACTTCCTGAAGATGGACAATTTCTTATTGTAGGGGGTCCAGGAACAGGAAAATCAGTTGTTGCACTACTTAGAGCAATGAAATATCAAAAGAGTAATGATTATGCTTTTTTGACTTTTAATAAAGTTCTGTTAACGGCTACGAAACAATTAGTTCCGTTTAAGTTAAATAGCTTTACGCTAGATAGTTGGTTAGGAAAAGCGTATTGGAAAGCATTTAAAGAGTATCTTCCTAATATGAAAAAAGCAGATAGAGTCCCTGACTATGATAAAATCATGACAAACTTAGAGGATAATGGAATAGAAGAGTCTTTACATCATATTATTATTGATGAAGGACAAGATAAGCCATCTAAATATTATGAATCATTAATGCACTTTGGGATAGAAAACTTTTTTATTGTTGCTGACCAAAATCAACAGATAACAGAAGAGAATTCAACCAGGCAAGAGCTTACTGATTTGTTAGGTTTAGAGGTTGAAGATATTATTGAGTTAAAAGAGAACTATCGAAATTCGCGTTCAATAGGAGTGTTAAATAGCCATTTTTTTACAGACCCATCGAGTCCTCTTCCTAAGTTACCTTCTAAATATAAAATATCATTGGGTATACCAATATTATATAGTTATCAAAATTACCAAAGTTGTATAAAATTAATTCTAAGAGAGGCAGATAGAGATAATCGAAACTTAATAGGTGTGATTGTTGCAAACAATGAGCTAAGAGATATTTATGTTAAAGAGTTAAATGATATGGAGATAAATCTTGATAATCCAAAAGTTACTGTTTCCACATACTCGTCAAAAGATACTAAAAATCCTAATATAGATTTTTCATGTAGTGGTATTGTTGTTCTGAATGATAAATCTATAAAAGGATTAGAGTTTGATATAGTTTATATTCTTATAGATGGATTTAGTATATATAATAACGATATAGATAGTATGAAAAAAAGGTTTTATGTTATGAGTTCCAGAGCGATAAAAAAATTGCTGTTTTTTAAACATGATAATTATAAAGGTGGAGTAGAAGAGATTCTACCTACTGATGAGAATATATTGAAAAGAGAAAGGCTATCGAATGGCTAAAAAAAATAGATGGTTTGTACCCACTAATACTGAAAATTTAAAGATGATAATAGCTCAAGGATTAATATCTTCTCCTGATGGATTTAAAAAATATTATAGTGATGTTTTAGAATTAGTTATAGGATATATACCTATTTTTAAAAATCAAATCCAGCAAGAGGTATTAACCTATGTTGTTAGTGAAGATAATGATTTAGTGCCTACAATTATTGAGATAGATTTAAAAAAAATAGTAGGTAGTGTAAAAAAAATTGAAAATAATAGATTGGTAGAGGTTCAATTAGATAATAGAGAGAGTGAAGATATACTATTTATTCAAGCACCATTACCTTTGTCTGTTGTCTCTACAATTATTTTTAAATCAAAAGAGGATAAAAATACCTTTGAAGAAGATTCAAAGCTTTATAGTAATGTTGTATTGGCTGAGTTAAAGCTTTCTTCTACAGTTGCTGAACAGAAACTTTTTAAAACAAATATGCTTTCTGAGAATTTGATTGATGATTTTAAAAAGCTAGAGATAGTAGATATTGAGGTGGATTATCAAAATATTTATGCTTATGGAGGGTTACTTTTAAATCTCTTCTATTTTTCAAAAAATGGAAATTTAAGTAATCAAAATTATCAACTCTTTTGTAGTTTAGAAGAAGAGAATCAGAAAGAAGATATAGCTGTTTATGACTACTTTAAGGTCTTTGATACAAACCCTTCTAATTTAAAGAAAAAGATGGATTATGGCTTAATATCTATTGCTATTAATTCAAAAGATTTTAAAGAAGATATTTTAAACTTTTTAGAATCAGATATATGGGACGAGAGAAGTAAAAAAAGAACAAAAGAGTTAGCTAATAAACTAAAATTATTTGAATCAAATATAGAAAAAACGGTATCCGAACAGTTTAGTGAAGCAAAAACCTCTTTAGAGAAAATCTTATTGATGTTGTTTTTGCGTGAAGATAGTGAATCTTTAATGGATTATACCCTTGAATTATTTACAGAAGAGGATTATTTAAATTTTGCTATGATGTTTGGAATTCGTGATAAATTTATAAAAATACCAAAAGAGCTAAGAGAGTTTAAGGGTTTACAGAATTTTGTATCTCAAAAAATGGCTGAATATGCACATTCTATTATAGAAAATGGTGTTAAATTTAAATCTTCTTCAACTCCACCTTTGACTCTTATGGATATGTTTAATAGAAATAGTATAAAAAAGAGATTTATTAAAGAGTTTAAACTTGAACAAAGTATACAAACCATTATGCCAAAAAAAGATTATAGTCATGAAAAAGGAAAAAATATCTACATAGGTTTTATTGAACCTGAATATAGACTTCTTGATGATGAATATTTTAAAATTATGTCAAAAAGAAAAGTAACCAATATCGAATATAATAAATATATAAAGCTAAAATAGTTGTGATAATAATTCCAAATAAACCATATAATACCAATAGTAAAGCTGAATATAGAGTTTTTGATAAACTTCGTGAGGTGTTTGTAAATGACTCTAAATATATTGCTTTTCATTCATTAAATCTTACCAATCATAAATTAAAAAGATTTGGAGAGGCTGACTTTGTTATTGTTTGTGAGTATGGAGTATTTGTATTTGAGGTAAAAGGTGGAGGTATATTTGTACAAAATGGACAATGGTATACAATAGATAAAAATAATGAACAATTTAGAATACAAAATCCTTTTAAACAAGCCGAAGGGGCATTACATGCTATTAGAAGTGAGATAGAAAATTCTAATATTATTTCTCATTTAAACTTATCCATTGGATATGGAGTAATCTTTCCCGATATTGAGTGGAAACAAGAATCTGCTGAGTGGGATTTGTATACTATTTGTGATAGTAGAAAATTTAAAAATTTTGAAGCTTGGTTAAAAAGATTTTTTAACTATTGGAGTAGTAAACCCCAGAATAATAGATGTTTATCTCTTTATGATATTCAAGCTTTAAAACAGTATCTTAGACCAAATTTTAAACTGTTAGAGTCTTTAGATATAAAATTATCTGATAGAAAAGAGCCACACAGCTATTTAGATATTCTTATTGAAAATAAAAAAGTTCTCTGTTTTGGAGGTGCAGGAACAGGTAAAACTTTTTTAGCATTAGAGTTAGCAAAAAGATTGGCAAATAATGAAAAAAATATTGTTTTAGTTTGCGAATCTAATTGGCAAAAGAGATACCTTGAAATAAAAATTCAAAATGAGTTTGTAACGGTTTCATCAATAGAGAGTCTTAAAATAGATATGAAACGCTCAGGAATTAATAGCTATGATATACTTATTGTTGATGAAGGAGAAGAACTGTCAAATTCTTATACTATTAATCTATTTGATGAGGTTCTTGATGGTGGTTTAGCTAATGGTAAATGGTATTTTTTTAATGATATTAATAAAAAAGAAGGTCTGCTTAAAGATAAAGAAATAGAAACTTTAGAGAGATATAATCCTACTAAAATATCCTTGATTAAAAACTATAGAAATGCGAAGCAAACAGTTAAAGAAGTTGGTATTATAAATAGTGTAGAAAAATTAAAACTAGAAATAGATAAAATATTAAAAAATGGAGTATTAGCAAGTGATATAACAATTTTATCTCCATTGCCCTATGCCAAATCTACCATATCTTTGTTGCCTCAAAAAATGAAAAAAAGCATTGTTCAATTGGATGATTATTCTATTAGATATTTTCCTATAGATAAAATAAGTTTTGCAGAAATTAGAAATTTTAAAGGATTTGAAAATGAGGTTATTATTGTTATTGATTTAGTAAAATCTGATAATATAGAGTATTATGTAGCTATGAATAGGGCTAAAAGTTTATTACGTGTTATTTGGAAAGAAGATATTATTTAGTTAAATGAGTTGTTCCACCCAAAAAAGGTGGAACAAGAGGCATTAGTTAATACTAAATACCATCAATAATAGCATTAAGTGTAGCCGAAGGACGCATAGCCTTCTCAGCCAACTCTTCATTAGGGTTAAAGTAACCACCAATGTCTTGTGCATTTCCTTCCATAGCAAGGAGTTCTTCAATAATAGTAGCTTCATTATCTTTAAGAGCTTGTGCAACAGGTGCAAATTTAGTAGCTAGTTCTGCGTTTGCTCCGTTTGCAAGAGCGTCTGCCCAGTATTGAGCTACGAAGAAGTGAGATGCTTTGTTGTCAGGCTCTCCACATTTTCTGCTTGGTGCTTTGTTGTTGTCTAGGTAAGCATCATTTGCTGTGTCAAGTGCATCTGTAAGAGCTTGAAGTTTAGCATCTGAATGTTTTTGACCTATAAATCTTAGTGACTCTGCAAGTGCTAATATTTCTCCTAAAGAATCCCATCTTAAGTGACCCTCTTTTAGGAATTGGTCAACGTGTTTTGGAGCTGAACCACCTGCACCTGTTTCATATAGTCCACCACCTGCTAACAATGGCACGATAGAAAGCATTTTAGCCGATGTTCCAAGCTCTAGGATTGGGTACATATCTGTTAGGTAATCTCTAAGAACATTTCCTGTAACAGCGATGGTGTTTTTACCCTCTCTTACTCTTGCATTTGTAAATCTTGTTGCTTCTGCAATCTCCATGATTTGAATATCAAGACCATCTGTGTCAAGGTCTGCAAGATATTTGTTTACTTTTTCAATCATCTGAGCATCGTGACCTCTGTTTGCATCTAGCCAGAAAATAGTTGGAACACCCTCTATTCTTGCTCTTTCAACTGCTAGTCTTACCCAGTCTTTAATTGGAATATCTTTTGCTCTACTCATTCTCCAGATGTCTCCAGCTTCACACTCGAAACTCATTAACTCTGTACCATCTTCAGCAGTTACTGTAACAGTTCCAGCTTCAGCCAATTCAAATGTAGTTGGGTGAGAACCATACTCTTCTGCTTTTTGAGCCATAAGACCAACATTGGCTACTGAACCCATTGTTGTTACATCGTATTGACCATTTGCTACACA
>Ga0256826_1001897_pt1 | contig 12957 bp, 14 predicted proteins | sample CV79metaG_FD_185975 | JGI IMG/M metagenome (GOLD analysis project Ga0256826, IMG submission 185975) | Hydrothermal vent microbial communities from East Pacific Rise, Pacific Ocean - CV79 | ecosystem: Environmental > Aquatic > Marine > Hydrothermal vents | place: Pacific Ocean: East Pacific Rise...
GCACTATAAGGGCCCACTCTATGAGGTCTTAGATGTGGCACGACACTCTGAAACACAAGAGAAGATGGTAGTGTATAGAACACTCTATGGTGACTTCTCCTTATGGGTAAGACCTCTGTCCATGTTCATAGAAGAGGTAGAGTATGAGGGTAAAACAATAAAAAGGTTTAGATACATAGATGAGTAGAGGAAAAAAATTAGAGTTAACTATTGGCGCACAGTTCGAAGATGAGTGGAAAGAAGTAGCTGGTAAAAAAGTACTGAGTAAAAAAGAGTTGCTTACTCCTGAAAAACACTTTTTACATTTTAAATTTGAGAAGCGTAAGGGAAAACCTGTGACATTAATAGGTCCTTTTCAACTTAAAAAAGATGAGGTTCAAGTTCTTCTAAAAAAGATTAAAAAGTCTTTGGGTGCGGGAGGAAAGTATACGGATGAGTTTATGGAGTTTCAAGGTGACTGTAAAAAACGTCTGCAAGAGCTCTTTGCAAAAGAGAACTTTAGATTTAAAAATGGACATGGGGCAGGTTAACGATGCGTATTGCTAAGTATGAGGAGTTAGAAAGTATTAGTCTCTTAATGAATGCGCTTTTTCATACACAGATGCAAGAGGCTTACTCAAAAGAGGGTCAAGAATCTTTTTTATCTCAAATTACCCTTCCTAGTCTGCAAGAGCGGTTTCATAAGAGTAGTGTTTTCTATATAGATGCGACTATAGATACCGTCTTAGAAATTGAAAACAGTTCACATATCGCTTTTCTTTTTTCTAAGATTAAAGGGCAGGGAAATGCACATAAATTGTGCCAATATGCCTTTGAAAAGTTACCTGATGGCATACTAAGTGTCGGGGCTTTTTCTGGGGCTATTGGCTTTTATGAAAAAGAGGGTTTCCTTAAGGTCGCAAAGGAGAAAGTGGTACATGGCCTAGCCTTTACGTTAATGGCTAAAACTATCACTTCATCAGAGTTATAAACAGAAAGTATTAACTAAGTGCTTCCTCATGGGACTCTTGTAATTCGCTAACAACAACACGGTTTCGCCCTCTCTCTTTAGCCTCATAAAGATTGGTGTCGGCCTGTTTTAAGATGTTCTCTGGTTCTATACCTCTTTGCGGTGAAAGTACCACTACACCAGCTGAAATCGTGAGTATTTCAGCCACTTCACTACGTTTATGCTCAATGGCTAAGTCCTGTACATGTTTTCGAATTTTATCTGCCATATGATGGGCTTTTTCTTCCGTTATGTTGATAATTAAGATACCAAACTCTTCACCACCTAAGCGAAAAATGTAGTCACTTGGGCGTTTAAGCGTTAAATTCATAGCATGGGCAACAGCTTTAAGGGCGGCATCTCCTTCTAAGTGACCGTAGGTGTCGTTGTAGCCTTTGAAGTAATCAATATCAAGCATCATAAACGCAAGGCTTTTTCCTTCACGAATACACCGTGTAAGCTCGCGACTGTATACAAGGTTAAAATAACGTCTGTTATAGAGTTGGGTGAGTGCATCGGTAATAGAGGCAGTTTCTAGTTTTCGATTAGCCGACTTAAGTTGTTTTGCGGCGTGAATAATAGTATCTTGATGGTTCTGAATACTTTGAAAAATAGGGATCATAATCATAATGGCTGCAGCAATAATAAAAATCAAGAGTGCTACAAGTTGGTAAAGTGTTTCATTATATAAAATGATTAGATTTTTACGTTCATATTGGGCCATATCATTTTCATAAGTGATGATAGTGTTGACAACTTTTTCAATACTTTCAATGTTCCTCAATAGAACATCAGGAGAGAGCTTTTCAAGTTCATTAGCATCAAGGGTCATAATAGTACTACTAAGTTGTTTTAAGTAGTGTGTAGAGAGTTTCACCTGTTCATTAGCGTAGTCAAGGTAGGCTAACTCATAATCACGTTTAAAATAGTAAAGATAGGCATCCCAGGCAGTTAGAATGTTTTTTCGTGTCAGGTCGATTTTTTCAGCAGCCTCAGTAGGATTAATCTTTCCATTAGTCACCTTATAAAAAGCGATAATGATATCTTTATGAAAAGCGTTTTGAATTTTATGAAGTTCTGAGGTAGGAATATATGAGCCAAAGTAGAGACTATCAAGATTACGTTTCATCTTGTTCATGTTGTAGTAACCAATGGCCCCACTGACTAAAAGTCCTGAAATTACAAGCGCAATGAGAATGAAAAGTTTATGTTTTAATGATAAGCCATCAACAAGTTGCATTCATCCCCCTTCACCCTTCAAATAGTGTATAATTCTAAGCAAAAAGGATACCATATGGAAAATGAAGAAGTTGAACTAAATTCTCAAGAGTTGTTTTTAGGATTAGCCATGGTTTTACACTCGACGGCGGGTAATATTGATGATGGAAAACTTACTTTTGAAGATACCAAAGAAATTTATCTTAAAGTACTTCCAGACATCGCAAGAATGATTCTTCAAGAACATACTGAAGAGGAGATGATCAGTGCGGCTAAAAAGATGGGTGGTCTACTAAATGAGATTGCGAAGTCTAAGGGTGTTGAGATTCAACAGTAGAGAGTAGGGCCCTTGTCTGCTCTTCGTTAATGTAGGCATAGAGGTGAGCACCTTGGGCTTGGTGTACATTTAACTTATCTAAAATCAGTAGTTGTAATTCACTATCAATCTCTTGTGCGATTAACTCAGCATCAAAGCATTTAGCTAGACTTATGAGGGTCAGTAAGGTCTGCGAAGGGCTCTGTTTGTTAAGGTCTTGAATAAAACTTTTATCGATTTTAACCCCTGTAATAGGTAACTTTTCAAAGTTTTCAATACAGGTAACCCCTTTTCCAAAGTTATCAATAATAATTTTTACCCCTAAACTTTCAATCTCTTGTAACTGCTTTAAACTACTCTCTTTGTTCAGTACCTCTTGTGAAACTTGTAGATGTAAATAGCTAGGATCAATTTTTGAAATAAAAAGTGCCTTTCTAAGTTCTTGAAAGAAGTAGCGTGACTCAAGACATTTATTGACAATACTTAGACTCAAGCTTAGATCCGTTTTTTGAGATTGGAACTTTTTTAAAGCAATACAGGCAGATTTTATTGCCCATGAGAAGATTTTGTTGATGATGTCACTTTGTAAGGCAACGGGAAGAAAATCGTTAGGACTTACCCAACCATAAGAGTCAGAAAACCAGCGTAAACTTGCCTCTAAACCAATGACTTTACGTTTGTCTGAAGTGATACGTGCTTGATAAAAGAGGTGAAGTTCCTCTTTTTCTAAGGCATGTTTGAGATGGTTCTCAAAGACCATTTTATTAACGAGGTCAATATTTAAATCTTTAGTAAAAAATTGAACGGTATTTTTACCCAACTCTTTAGCTCGGTACATTGCATTGTCTGCATTTTTAAGAAGAACTTCTAAATTAGGAGCATCATCCGGGTAGATACTAATCCCAATACTCGTTGTTAACGAGAGCTCTGTCTCTTGCAGAGAAATATTTTTTGAAACGGCTTGAATGATTTTCTTAGCTAAAATATTTAAGGCACGAACATTGTCGAAATCTTCAATGATGATGGTAAACTCATCGCCTCCCATACGTGCTACTAAGTCAGATTTTCGAATAATACTTTTTAGTCTTTGCGCCGTAACCGTTAAGACTAAGTCTCCAGCACTGTGACCATAGCTGTCATTAATTCCTTTAAAACCATCCAAGTCTAAAAATAAAACGGCACATTTATGTTGGTATCTTGAGGCTTTTTGAATACTAGTTTCTAAGCGGTTCATAAAAGAGTGACGATTAGACAAACCGGTTAAGGCATCAACATGTGCAAGTTGAAAGAGTTTCTCCTCACTTCGTTTTTGCTTTGAAATGTCTTGTATGGTTGAGTCAATCCAAACGGGTAGATTGTTCTCATAATGTAAGGTCGAACTCACCGAAACAGTCACAGATTTTGCATTGGCTTTTTTCATCTGCAAAATGGTGTGGTTGACTTTTCCATTACGTAAAAGTTTTGCTCTATGGGCTTTTCTATCGTCAGAATCTTTAAAGAGTTCAATGATAGAGTTTTGCATAAACTCTTCAAGTTTTTCAAAGCCAAAAAGTTCTGCACAAGCGGGATTAGCTTGTAAAATCTTACCTTCATCAATGCTTGTTCGAATGAGCCCTACGCGAATATTATTGAACAGACTCGCATAAGAGTCTTTTTGATCTTGTAAATCTTTTAGTGCCTCTTTTAAAGAACTTATGTCATTAAAGACCGTGACAAAAATCCCTTTTTGTGGACTAAAAATACGGACTTGAAAGGTTTTGTTTAAAGCAGCTGAGAAGTACTCTGTAGCAAGGTCTTTTTGGTTGAGAGCAACTTCGCCACATAGCTCAATCCATTCATGCTCAGTGTCTGGCAAGATGTCTAAGATACTTTTACCAATAACGTGCTCTTTTTTTAGACCGGTTAAGGTCTCAAAGGCAGTATTGACTTCAAGAAAACGGTAATCCACAGGTTCATGTTTGTAGTTAAGTACAATCTCATTAACCGCGTAACCATTAAGCATGCTCTCTATTAAAGGGTGAAAGTGGGAGTGTGTGTTTACAATGTAAGATAAATTTTCATTTCGCACAAGCAACCTTTGTATAATAAGTAGTTATTATACATCGGCTAAGATAAAAAGTTATTTAATGTTTTTTTTAATTTAAAATTAGTTGTTAATTAGTGTGTAAAGGTTGCTCTCTTCAAACTCAATACGCTGAACTAAGGCATCAATAATGCCATCAAGTTTCTCTTTAAACACTTCATCAAGAGGATTCTTTTCATCAGTGTAATAGATAAAGAAGTAAAAAAGTGCCTTTTTAGTGTCAATAAAAGACTTTCGAAACTCAGCCATTGACTTAATAATCTTTTCATTACTCTCACTCTTCTCCGCTTTTTTGAAAAGTTCATAAAAGGTAACGTCTTCGTCCATAAGGTGTTTAAGCGCTAAGTCTTGGAGTTTATTAAGATATTTTCTTGCCTTATTTTTTTCATCATTATCATAAGCCTCCACAACTTTAACCGCTTGGTTTGCTAAAGATCTGTGCTCTGCTTGCCATTTTTTAACTTTTCGAGAGTTATTTGAAAGATCTTTATTTTGTTTAAAGAAAAATCCGAACATTATGAACCTTTGTAATCGATTTTATAGGTTTTATTGTAACAAGAAGTTGATATAAACATCTTGTCTTATTACAATTTTTTGATAATTTTAATTAAAAAGGAAGTTTAGAAGAAGAAATAGAGCATATAAAAGAAGAAAGATTACACCAAAAATGACTACTATGCGTACTGTGATTACAAAAATAACATTGATGACCGTAGAAATTTTTGGTTTCATTACTTACCTTGGTAGGGATAAAACGTAATCCCTTTTGCCTTTGCGTAAGCCGTACCTCCACGAAGGTTGATAACTTCCATATGAAACTGTTTGGATAAAAATTGGGAGATAATACGTGTACGACTTCCGGTATGACAAATCAGGGCGAACTTCTCTCCTTGTTTAACATGTTGAGCTAAGGTCTCCATGAAAAGAGGAACATTGTACTCGCCTTTTTCATTAAAAAACTCTATAGGAATCGCTCCTTTTACAAGACCATCTTCCTTCCATTCTCCAACAGTTCGGATGTCAATGATTTTAATACCTGAGTCGATTAAAGCTTGACTTGGGTACTCATTAATCACTTCTGCATACGCAGTTGTGATAAATAAGAGTATAATTATTAATAATTTTTTCATAGTTTCTCGCATATTTATAATGTGTTGTGAAATTATAGCTAATCTATGTCTAGCTTAGGCTTACAAATGGAGTATAGATTAGCCAAATATAATAAAACCTAATAGAGAGTTTATGGCATCAGATAAAAGAATTGAAAATGCACAACGTTTACGTTACATACGGTTGCTAGAGCGTTTTTTTAACAGCGTGATTTCGTATTTAACAAAAAGTGAAGAGCCGTCTAAAGAGAACTATATTAAGCGTATTACGAATAATTCTAAATATTTAGACCGTACGGATCCTATCGCTCTGTACAAAAGTGAACTTAATGCACTTGAAGACATTGTAAAACGAATGAAATCCTTAGCCACAAGTGAAGCCACTATAGATGAAATTTCAACAGAAATTTTACGTGCAGCAAACAAGTTAGAGCAGAGTAACAACAACCGTCGCTACAAAAAAGATAAGCATAAGAATGAGCAGTTCAAAGACTGGCAATAAACTCACCAAAAAGCTAGAGAAGTTTTTTCTACTTCTTATGCTTGTTCCTTTGGTCTATATGGCTAACTCTTGGTTTCAGTCTAAGAAGTTTAAAGACTCGCCCCTTCCTTCTGCCGTACAAACTCGCATACAAGAACGTGAGACTCAAGTAGTGAACCTTATTCGTCAAAAGTTTAATGTTCGTGTAGACAATATTCCTCTTATTGTTTCAGATGAGTTTAGTAGTCGGCTTTATGGACTTACTGCTTATAAAGAGGGTGAGATTGCGATTTATCTCAATAAGAAGCGTTTTAAAGAGAGTGAAAACTACATGATAGAAGAGGTGATTCCTCACGAGTATGCGCATGCAATGGTCTTTATTTTAGGTGAAAAAACGAGTGAAGATGGGCATACGGCCTTATGGCAAAAGATCTGTAAAGAACTTGATGGAAAACTGTGTGAGCGGTATGTTGATGGGGAAGAGATAATTCGTCAGAAAATGAATTTTTAAAAGCGTGAAGTTTTCGCTATGATAGTAAAAAAGGATTGGTATGTTAAAGACGTTAATAGCAGGTTTTTTAGTGACATTTTTTTTAGTAGGGTGTGATTGCCCTTGTACTTCAGGGATGGAAGATGCTTCATTCGAAAAAACAGAGTGGATTCTTTCAAGTTATGGTCGTACTCGTATGGCCGTGCCTAAAAAAGCCTTTATCTCTTTTAATGATGGCAAATACAGTGGGAATGCTGGATGTAATGGAATGGGTGGAAGTTACACAGTAAGTGGTGATAAGCTTACCATTAAGTCAGGCTTTTCAACCTTAATGGCGTGTGCAGATATGAAACTAGAAACAAAGTTCCGTCAAGAGATGCAAAAGGTAAATAGCTACACCATTAAAGGTGATACACTGAACTTAATGCATGATGATAGAAGTGTTTTAACCTTTATTGCCAAGTGATTAAACTCCTTGTTCTTTTTCCTCTTTTAGTTCTTTCAAGTCTTGCGTATGAATTTTCTCCTAAGGGAGAAAATAGGGTAGGTTCTATTAAAATCTTAGATGTTAAAGTTTTAGATTTTGAAAAACTTAATGGTATCTCTTTTAGAGGTATATCTGACTTGGCTTATGACAAGAAAAGGGGTCTGTATGCACTCAGTGACTTTGGAAATCTCTTTAAACTCGACCTACAAATTAGAAATAAGAAAATTGAACATATTGTTTTAAAAGAGGCCTACGCACTTCGAACTAAAAAAGGTAAAAAGCTTAAAAAGAAAAAGAGTGATGCCGAAGGAATGGTCTTTTCAAAAGAGGGTTTAATCATCTCTTTTGAACGCTCACCAAAGGTCTCTCTTTTTACCCTTAAAGGTAAAAAAATAGAGAACCTTGCCTTAAATGAGTCTCTTGTTGAGATAAAAAATTACCAAAAAAAGAACAAGGCCTTAGAAGCAGTAACCTTGCATCCAAAGTTTGGAATTATTACGGCACCAGAAGTGCCTTTAAAAAATGAAGATGACAATTTTCACACCTTGTATGCCTTAGATAAAGAGTGGAAGTTCAAAGCAAGTTATAAAATCACTTCAATGATTCTTCTAGAAGATGAGAATCTTTTGGTTTTAGAAAGAGAGTTCTCTTATCTCCAAGGTTACCATATTATGCTAAAAAAAGTAGATATTATGCACTGTAAGAGTATCTGTGAAAGTGAAGTTTTAGCAAGTCTAAAAAGTACAGATGGTTGGAATTTAGATAATTTTGAGGGACTTACTCAAGTGGGTGAAAACCTCTACTTAATGGTGAGTGATGATAATGGAAGCTTTTTACAAAACACACTGCTTGTACTGTTTAGTATTAATACGCCCAAAGAATAGATGCCACTTAAATAGATATTTAGAAAACTAGGAGAGGTCTTCTGTTAACTCGACTGTAAAACAGACACCGTCTTTGGTGTTGTGTGCCGTGATATTTCCTTGGTGATGTTTTTCAATAATAAGCTTTGACATATACAGTCCCAAACCGGTTCCATTTTTCTCCTCTTTTGTAGAGAAGTAGGGGTCAAAAATTTTAGAAATTATAGCTTCATCAATTCCTCCGGCATTGTCAGAAATTTTCAAGAGAACACCTCTTTTTGTGTCTTCTGTGGTGATGTTAATTTTCCCCTGTTTTATCTCTTTTTGTAGAAAAATATCTTGGGTGTTTTTGAGAAGGTTTAAGACCACTTGCATCATCTCATTGTAGTAGAGTTTAATCTCTTTCTTGGAATTAAAAACAGACTCTACACGGATGTCATTCAGTTCAAAAGAGCTTGAAATAAGGGTTAGTGTTTTTTGAATTAAGGTGTTGATGTTGACTACAGAGAGTGCTTGTAAGGGTTTATAAAAACTTTTAAAGTTATCAATGACTTCAGTAAGGTCTTGGGTGCTCTTCTCAATGTTCTCAAGTTCAGCGCTAAAGTATTTTTGGTGCGCTTCACGACCTTGTTTAGAAGCTAAGTCAAAGTGCTGTAATTCAGCTTTGATACGTAAGTCCATAGTAATTGCTGAGATGCTACTAAGAGGTTGACGCCACTGATGTGCTATCATAGAAATTAGCTCGCCCATCTGTAAAAGACGCTCTTGTTGCATGATTTTTTGGTCTTGAATACGGTTCTTTTCTACCTCTTCTTTAATCCGCTGTTCTAGTCGTTTGTTAACGAGTAAGGTCTCATTACGAGCGTATTCAAGCTTTTGACGCGTTAGTACTTCTTGGGTCACATCAAGCTTAACGGCAATAAACTCTTCAATCTTTCCCTCATCACTAAATACCGGCATGATAGAAGCTTTTTCATAAGATAGGTTCCCATATTTATCCACATTGACAAACTCACCACTCCATTTTTTCCCACTGTAAATGGTCTTATGTAGCTCTTTGTAAAATGCTTTGGACTGCTTTCCACTGTTTAAGATACTTGGCTTTTGACCAATCGCCTCTTTGGCGGTGTACCCTGTTGTTTTACTAAAGGCTTCATTAACATAGGTAATAGTCTGTTTGGCATCGGTAATGACAATGATGTTGTCGCTACGTTCTACCGTGTCTTTAAATTTTTTAAGTTCACGTTTAGTCGCTATCATTGTGATCCCTTAAGAAAATTTCAAAGCATGAACCCTTCTCTATATTTGCAACACGAAGCTCACCACCATGATGGTCTTCAATAATAATTTTAGACATATAAAGGCCTAGTCCGGTTCCATTTTTAGCTTTTTTTGTTGAGAAGTAAGGGTCAAATATCTTTTCTAAAATGTTCTGTTCTATCCCTCCAGCATTGTCACAAATCCTGATAAAAACACCACCATCTACATCTTGTGTTGTGATTAGAAGATGGGCATCGGTAATTTGTTCACCCTCAAAGGCATCTTGGGAATTTTTAAAGATGTTTAAAATCACTTGCATAAATTCACTCTCATAGATTTTAAGTTGTTTCATGGAGCGATACTCTTGGATAAGTTCAATATTACTCGTTTTTAAAGAAGCTTGTATGATGTTAAGTGCTTTTTTAAGAGGTTCATGAATACTTACGGTTTTAAGTGTCTTGTTCTGTTTGTAAAAATCTCTGAAGTCGTCAATGGTGTGGGTTAGGTTTTTTGTGAACTCTGAAATATCATCAATACGTTGATTAAAAAACTCGGTTAACTCTTTTTGCCCTTGTGGTGTGTCTAAGTCAAAGTACTCAAGTTCTAACTTCATTTTCATATCAATAGAAACAGCAGAAATAGCCCCTAAGGGTTGTCTCCATTGATGTGCAATCATAGAGATCATCTCACCCATCTGTGCAAGACGGGACTGCATTACCATCTGATGTTCATGCTCTACTCTTATGGTCTCTGCATTTTTAAGACTTTTTAAAAGTACAAACATAATACTGCCTATGAGAATAAGTAGTATGAGTACGGTGATGATGGTAATGATGATGGAAGTGTATTTGGTATTGTTGGCATTTTGTACAAAAAGTTCTGCTTTATTGTGTGCAAATATAACAAGCGTCTCTACACTTTTATTAAGGAAAAAAACATGTTCTGCACCCTTCTCTTTAGTAATGGCAATCGCCTCATCTTTTTTACCCGCATGCATCAAAGTTACAACCTCGTCACGAATGCTTTTCCAGTTTTTAAAGAGTTCGTAACTAATACTCACCTCTTGCCTGTCTCCCAAATAGTAGGTAAACACAATTTCAAAGTCTTCATATACGTTTCGCTCATAGATATCTACCTCTTTTAAGGCAGCTTGTAGCTCGGCCTCATCTTTAGCTAAAACAACATCTTTCATATAACGGTGCATGGAGGTAAGGTTAGTTTGAATAGACTTAGTAGCATTGGTTACGGTTAGAGGGTGCTTATAAAAACGCGTGGTAATGTCTGAAAGCTCAATGATTTTAATGATGGAAAACACACCTAAAAGTGTAAGTAAAAGCCCCACTAAGATAAAACTTTGTATGATTTTTTTCTCACCTGTATTTTTGTTTCTCATGTTACTCTTTTACTTCTATTTCTTCTAAAGGCTCAGAGAAGTAAAACCCTTGGTACTCATCAACATCAAGCTCTTTTAACATTAAGAAGATGGTCTCACTGCAGACATATTCGGCAATGACCTTAATGCCTAACTTATGAGAAAACTTTACAATGGCCTGCACTAAGATATAAGATTTTTCATCGGTGTCTATTTTTTTAACTAAAGAACCATCAATTTTTAAGTAGTCGGGTTCTATCTCTAAAATGTACTCGAAATTTGAAAATCCTGTTCCAAAGTCATCAATGGCAAAACGAACGCCAAACTTTCTAAAACTCTGAATAAAAACTTTTACATCATCATAATTCTCTATGCTTTCACTCTCGGTAATCTCAAAAACAGTGCGCTCTCCAATCTCAGGATATTCAAGTAGATAGTTCTCGATTTTTCGAATAAAGCTTCTGTTTTTAATATCGCTATAGGTAAAGTTAATGCTTAAGGTATGTTCACTTCTTCGTAACATATCTAAGGCTTTAAAAATGATGGTTGAGGAGAGGTGCTCATACAAACGGGTTTTAATGGCAACGTCTAAGAAGTGAAAAGGAGACATAAGAGAGTAAGAATCTTTCTCTTGTAGACGCATAAGTGTCTCATGTTTAACAACTTTTCCCTCTTTGTTAACAATGGGTTGATAAACAGCGACCACTCTCTCCTCATCAATAGCAGAACAGATATCATCACGACACTTTAAGGTTAAACTACTCTCTTTTCGGTGGTCAATCTTACTGGAGTACATTACATAAGGTTTTTTATATTTTTTAGCATAATCAAGGGCGATTTTTGCACTTTCATAACCATTTTCCTCAACGGTCGAAAGACCAATGGTAATGTCAACAGAGATGTTGTTTTCACCAATACAAATCTTTAAATTGTTGAGGTACTTAAATAGCCTTGCAATAAGAAGTTCATACTTCTCTGGCTCAATATGATGAATGGTGTCAAGAATGGCAAACTCATCTGCTGAAAGACGATAAACCTTATAACTTTCCTCTTCGGGAAGGGTCTGTTTTAGCAAGTGAGCAAACTTTTTGAGTACCTCTGTTCCGACATTACTTCCGTAAACTTCATTAATAACTTTAAATTTATCAATATCAATCAGTAAAATGACAGGGGCATAGAGTTTTGAAATGTCTTTAAAAAAAGAGTAACGACTCAGAAGTTCCGTAAGCGTGTCGTAATGAAGTTTATGCTCAATTTCTGCATTTCTTTTTTTAACTTCTGCCTCAAGTTTTTTCTGATAGTTCTCTTTTAAAGACAAAAGATTGATTTTTTGTACAATCTTAAAAAGGGCCTTGCTAAATTGGTTCATAATAAGAGGTTTTAAAATATAGCCATCCACATCAAACTCAATGGCTTGTAAAAAATAATCAGAGTCATCATAAGCAGACAGAAGTAGAACAGGGATGTTTGAGTTTTGTTCTCGAATCGCCTTAAGCATCTCAATACCATTAAGACGGGGCATATTGATATCACTTAAAATCAGGTCAAACTTTTGTGCATTAAACTTTTCAAGGGCATCTTCCCCATTCACCGCCGTCACAACCTCATGAAAATAATTAGTAAGTAATCTATAGGTACTTTCTCGAGCGTTATCATCATCTTCAACATAAAGAAGTTTCAAGGGACGACTCATCTGAGTAAGTTCTTTTAAATTAACGGACATTAACAATCCTTTACATAATATACCATAATAGCGATTATTGGTGTCACTAAAGTGTCACTTTAAAAAAGGAGAAAATTGAAACCTAATCAAGGGCTCTGCATGGAAAATTAAGGGGAGTGTATATGAGTAAAATGAAGCTAGTTTCACAGCTATTTTTTCTTTAATCGCGGCGGAAATATATGAAGTGTAGTTTATTACTCAAGTATGTTGACAACAAAACTAATGATAGTGGTTTTATGAAAAAGGTGTTGTGTATATGAGTAAAATGAAGCTTGCTTCACATCAATTTTTTATTCTATCGCGGCGGAAACATATGAAGTGTAGTTTACTACTCGATTATGTTGACAACAAAGACTAGAATGAAAAAGTGGTGTGAAGTGGTGACCCCAAGGAGATGGGCTTATCCACTTCTCAAGCCCTAAAATAGGCTTCTTAATTGAGTACCACAATCTATATGTGTACACGATTTGTGACTAAAATTTAATAGTTTATTTTATCGTTTCCAGAGCATTAAAGTCAAGGTCTTATTTTGTTATAATACAAAAATTATAAGGCAGACTTTGGAGA
>Ga0256826_1001898_pt1 | contig 12945 bp, 10 predicted proteins | sample CV79metaG_FD_185975 | JGI IMG/M metagenome (GOLD analysis project Ga0256826, IMG submission 185975) | Hydrothermal vent microbial communities from East Pacific Rise, Pacific Ocean - CV79 | ecosystem: Environmental > Aquatic > Marine > Hydrothermal vents | place: Pacific Ocean: East Pacific Rise...
CATACTTCGGGCTATTAGTGATACAGCAGATATGGATGCTGGATTTAACTTTGAAGAGTTTGTCGAAAGTAGTGCAAAAGTAAGTGCAGATTTTTTAATGAACATGATAGATAAGCTTGTTATAAAATAATGTCTATTAAACTCTCTAAAAAGATCATGTCACGTTTGGGTAAAACAAATGCTGAATTTAAACTGATAGAGGAGGGCGATAAGATACTTGTAGGGCTTAGTGGAGGCAAAGACTCACTAACTCTTATTCATGCTATGAAAGAGCAACAGAGACGTGCTCCTTTTAGGTTTGAGTTTGTAGCAGTTACTATCTCTTATGGAATGGGAGAAGATTATTCAAAGTTAGCAGAGCATTGTAAAAAGTATGACATACCTCATGTTATTAAAGACACTTCTGTTTTTGAACTTGCAAAAGAAAAAATCCGTAAAAATTCTTCTTCTTGTAGTTTTTTCTCTCGTATGAGAAGAGGGTATCTTTATAGTATGGCACAAGAGTTAGAGTGTAACAAAGTCGCGTTAGGACATCACATGGATGATGCTGCTGAGAGTTTTTTTATGAACTTTATCTATAATGGTCAGATGAGAAGTTTAGCTCCAAAGTACACTTCAGGCAATGGACTTGTTGTTATCCGTCCACTTATTCAGATGCGTGAACGCCAACTGAGTGCTTTTGTGATGGATAATGAGATTCATGCCATCGGTGATGAGCTTTGTCCCTCAATGTACTTTGAAGAGAAAATGCCCCATGCAAGGGCGAGTACAAAAGTGATGCTTGCAAAAATGGAGAAGGATTTCCCTTCTCTTTTTACATCGTTAAATGCAGCTTTTAAAAACATAAGTGTAGATAGCTTTTTTATGCAAGAAGATTAGTATCCTATCATTTCACCTTCTATGATATGAAGAGATTCTTTGAGTGCATCCATAGCACTTTTAGCATTATTATTTATTTTTTCTAATGCTAATGCTTCTAAATGTTTTATAAATACTTTTAACTTTTCTTCTTCACTCATACTTTTAACTTTTTAAAAGGGGAAGTTTAGAGAGTAAATTTTCACAGTACTCAAACTGTTCTAAACTCTCAAGCCACTCTTTTTTTATAGATCCAACACCATTGTAAGCACCTAGTACCATACCGATTGCAATAGCACGAGAAGCATTATCTCCGCCAACCATGGCATTGGCAACAAGAGCATCATTGAGTCCATTTTCTTTCTCTGCATATTTGAGGATAAAGTATACTGCTCCAGGAAGTGTTCCCTCAGTTGGACTTGCTTTTCCAACGCGAATAGGCTCACTACGACCAATATCCCATAAACGAGCCATAGAGGTAATGGCTAAGTCATCAGCAAATTTTTCTTTATAAAGTGCGGAATTTTCATCAGTTGCTTCTTGAAACTTTTTGATTGCCTGAGCTACTTTTTGTTGTATAAAATCACTCATGCCTACTGCTACATTTTGGATGGCATCACTTGGAGACTCTTCATTGTAAATGACTCTGTATGTAACGCGAGCAAAAAACTCACCACCAGAGAGAGCTTCTTCGCTTTTATGTGTAAACATTGTCTTTCTCGCGACATCTGCTATCTCTTTTTCTGTATCATAGTAGGCATAAGCTGCAACATGACGAATAGCCATCGCGTTTGAAATACCACCTAGATGTTCTATCGGAATATTTTGTTTGACCTGAGCATAAGTCTCTTTTGTCATTGTACATATCCACGAGCCCCATCCATTCTCAAACCGATTCATCCAGTGTGGAATCATAGCTGCAACACTAAAGTCACGTTTAGGTTCACTGATAGCTGCTAAATGTTCTAAAACTAAGATGTTATAATCACCGTAGTCAGTTGTGCCACCTGCTTTTTTACCAGGATGGTAGTTTCTCTCACCCCAACCTATACCGTGTGTAGCACCACCCATCTTTTCACCTGGTGACATAAACTTTTCTATAGGTTTACTGCCATAAGCTTCGTAGATTTTTTCTGCATCATATTCATAGTGAGAGCCAAGACACAAGGCATCACCAACTATCGCTCCATAAAAGGTACCTTTTATCGCTTCTTGTTTTGATATTCTCATAGTTTTTTTCTTTGTATTTATTTGAAGTTAATTCTAACTAAGAAGATATTTAATACAAGTAGTTTTTGAGGAATAGATATTATTTTTAAGTTAGTGTGTAAGGGGTATTATCTTCATAGATTACAATAGTACCTGCAAGTAAATCATGTAGGCTTCTTTTGTCTTTTCTTATTCCTACCATCAAAAAACCAATGCCAAAAAGAAAAGTTGATGGAATATAGCCTAAAGAGCGGGTAATGGCTTGTTTGTTACTAATATCTTGTAGATTTTTTGCATCAACAATCTTTACATGAACAAACTTTTTACCAGGAGTAGCACCTTTCCATCTGTTCCAAAAAAGTATGGTTACAACTAAAACAGAGAGTTCAAAAAGAAGTTCCCATTTGAGAGAAGTTTGTGGTTGAGAGTCTAGTGCATGCGCATTACCACTCATAGCCATTTGAATGTTTTCTTGGTACTGTGCGAAGTCAAACCAGTTGCCATCACTTAAAAAGTAGATAACTATGCCGACGGGTAACGCGAGAAAGAGGGTATCTAAAAAAGAGGCGATAAAGCGAATCCAAAAACCCGCATATCGCACTTCATTAGACATGGTAATTTGGCGCTTCTTGTGTGATGATAACATCATGAACATGAGACTCTTTAAGTCCTGCTGATGTGATTTCTACAAACTCTGCCTTATCCCAGAACATCTCTATACTTTCACTCCCACAGTAACCCATAGAAGCACGAAGTCCACCCATCATTTGATGTACAATCCCAGAGATAGAACCACGAAATGGAACACGTCCTTCTATTCCTTCTGGAACAAGTTTGTCGGCTGCTGTTCCTTCTTGGAAGTATCTATCAGTTGAACCTTTTTGCATAGCCCCTATACTTCCCATACCACGGTATGATTTGTACTGACGCCCTTGAAACATTATAGTGTCCCCTGGGGACTCTTCTGTTCCTGCAAGCAGTGAACCAGCCATAATACAGCTAGCTCCAACTGCAAGAGCTTTAGAAATGTCTCCAGAGTATTTTATCCCACCATCAGCGATAACAGGAACTCCATGTGGACGAGCAGCTTCAGCACACTCATCAATAGCAGAAATTTGAGGAACACCAACACCCGCAACAATTCGCGTTGTACAGATACTACCCGGTCCTATACCAACTTTAACAGCATCTACACCTGCTTCGATTAGTGCAAGAACTGCTTCTTTCGTTGCAATGTTTCCAGCGATAACATCTACTTCCATAGTTTCTTTAATCTTTTTAACAGTGTCTATGATACCTTTTGAATGGCCATGTGCAGAGTCAAGAACTAAAACATCACAACCTGCATCTACAAGTGCTTTAGCACGGTCAATTTGTCCAACGCCAATCGCAGCACCGACAACAAGACGACCAAAAGCGTCTTTGTTTGAGTGAGGATACTCTATACGTTTTTTGATGTCTTTAATAGTAACAAGACCTTTTAAAAATCCATCATCATCAATGATAGGAAGTTTTTCAATCTTGTTTTTGTGCATAATATCACCAGCTTCATCAAGGCTGATACCTTTTGTTGCTGTGATTAATGGCATCTGAGTCATTGTCTCAGATGCAAGTTTTCGCATATCTTTCTCAAAACGCATATCACGGTTTGTTAAAATTCCTAAGAGTTTATTGTGACCATCTACTACTGGAACACCTGAAATTTTGTACTCTTTCATAAGGAGTTCAGCATCTGCTAATGTAGCATCAGGATGCACAAAAATCGGGTCTATAATAATCCCACTTTCACTTTTTTTCACTTTTGTTACTTGTTTACACTGTGTTGGAATATCCATGTTCTTATGGATAATTCCAATACCTCCAAGTCTAGCCATTGCAATAGCTGCACGGTATTCTGTTACAGTGTCCATGGCTGCTGAAACCATAGGAATCTTTAGGCTAATGTTACGAGTTAGTTTCGTTTCTAGTGATACTTCTTTTGGAAGAACTTCGGAATATTGAGGTACTAAAAGTACATCTTCAAAGGTTAGAGCGCGTTTGCGAATTCTCATGGTCATCCTTGTATAATTTTATTTATAATTATAACTTTTAAGTGGTTAAAAAGAGATAAAAGATTATATTTATATCTTCTCGGGTACAATGGTATTACATGAATTTATAAGTTGAGTAATATGAAAAAACCAAATATTTTAATTGTAGATGATTTACGCACAAATATCATGGCATTATCCATGATTCTGAGAAAAGTAGATGCAAATCTACTAAGTGCACAGTCTGGTAATGAAGCTCTGTCTATAGTTTTAGAAGAAGAAATAACACTCATTTTACTTGATGTAAATATGCCAGAGATGGATGGATTTGAAGTTGCCTCTTTTTTAAAAGAAGATGAAAAAACAAAACACATACCTATCATCTTTGTAACGGCTATGGATAGAGATGATAAAAATAGTATTAAAGGTTATAACTCTGGGGCAGTTGATTTTATATATAAGCCAATAGATCCCTTTATATTGCTCTCAAAAATCAATGTATTTTTAGATTTATGGCATCTTAAAGTAGGATTAGAAGAAGAAATCCATATAGTAAAAAGAAAAGAAGAAGAAATTATCTTTATTTCTGGACATGATATGCTTACAGGACTCAAAAACAGAAGAAGTTTTCATACTGATTTAAGTGCAGAGATTAGTAGAGCAAAAAGAGCCAATGAAAAATTAGCATTAATTTTTATGGATTTAGATGGCTTTAAAAAGATCAATGATTCTTTAGGTCATGAAGCAGGGGATTTCTTACTTAAGAAAATTGCACATGCATTTAAAAAAGAGATTCGAGAGTCAGATTTATTAGCTCGCTATGGTGGTGATGAATTTGTAATCTTACTCACAAATTTTAAAGATGAAAAAACAATTATTTCCAGAATCAACAAACTTATAAAAGCAGCTGCAACTAGTTATCAATATAAACATAACAATATTAAAATTAGTACTAGCATTGGAGTGGCAATGTACCCTGAGCATGCTAGTAATGATACAAAACTTTTAAGCAGTGCAGATACGGCAATGTATTTGGCAAAGCAAGAAGGTAAAAATTGTTTTAGATTTTATACAAATGAACTAAACGATAAACTTAAAAGAGATTTACTTCTTGATACACATCTACAAACTGCTTTAAAAGATAATGAATTTGAACTTTATTTTCAGCCTGTTATTGATCTGCAAACTCAAAAAATTGTTGGGGCAGAATCTTTAATACGATGGATGAAAAATAAAGATTTAGGTTTTGTCTCACCTGAAGAGTTTATAGCTATAGCTGAAACAAATGGTACGATTCATGAAATCGGCTTATGGGTACTAGAAGAGACACTAAAACTTATGGATACTTATCCAGAACTAAAAATGGCAATCAATGCTTCAAGTTTACAATTTATGAATGATATGCTTTATAATAAACTGAAAGAAAATATTCAAAACACAAGATTAGATCCTAATAATTTAGAGATTGAAATCACAGAACGTTTACTGCTAGATAACCTTGATACCCCGGACAGTCATTTAAAAGATATAAGTGATTTAGGTTTCTCTATCTCTATTGATGACTTTGGAACAGGATACTCTTCTTTGAGTTATTTACGCTACTGCCCAGTTAATACGGTTAAGATTGATAAGGCCTTTGTCTCAAACTTACCAGATTACTCAAATGAAGCACTTTGTAAGGCCATATTAGGGATGGCAAAAGCACTTAACCTTCATGTTGTTGCTGAAGGAATAGAAACAGAGTATCAGCAGAATTTTTTAAGAGAAGCAGGTTGTGATTTTGCACAAGGGTATTACTTTGCAAAACCTATGTCAAAGGATGATTTTATATCATATTACATAAAAGGAAAAATAGTATGAGAGTATCAGTTGCTTGGAGAATAGGACTAAACTTTGGAATACTAATTATCTTTAGCTTTGTTCTTGGTTATAAGGGTGTGACTTATGTAGAAGAAATGAGTGATGCAAATGTTAAAATATATAAATATCCTTTTGAGTTTGCCAAAAATGCACGCGATATCAAAGCACATGTGTATGAAGTGAGTAATCTTATGCATTTTGCTTTTATGAAAGATAGTCAAAAAGATATGCTGCAATTAAAAGTAGATATAGATATTGTTCTTAAAGAGATAGATAGGCATACAAATATTATAGAAAAAGCTTTACTGGGAGAAAGAGTTTCTTTTATGGCATATCTAGCTACTTATAAAGATTGGAAAAAAGAGGTTATGTATATAGAAAACTTTTTAGGAAACCATGAGTATGACAGGGCAGAAAAACATTTTTATAAAAAATACATGAAACTAGAACAAAGAATCTTGATGAATACAATGGCACTTGAAGAACATGCAGACAAAACAGCAAAAGTGTACTATGATAAAAGTAAGATGTATGTTAGTGCATCAATTTTTGAGTATAAAGTAATATTATTTATAGTTGCTTTTATTACACTTGTTTTTGCATATTTTATCATTACAAAACTGATTATTCCAATCCGTCATATAAAAAATATTATAGAAGATATTGCACTGGGAAAAATAGATAACAAGATAGAGGATTTAAATCGTAGAGATGAGATAGGTGATATCTTCCGTGCAATAATGCTGTTAAATAAAAACATTGAGCACATTACAAAACATGCAGATAGTGTTGCATCTGGTACATATGATAAAGTATTAGTAGCCCGTTCAGCAGATGATAAACTGATTCATTCTATGATGATTATGACAAAAAATTTACAAAAATCTGCCACACAAAGTATAGATGAAACTTGGTTACAACAAGGTAAGGTGAAAATGTCACTTGTTTTGCAAGAAGATACTAACTTAGAAAGTTTAGGAGAAAAAATCATCACAATACTTTCAGAGTATACAAAAGCACAGATGGGTGCTTTGTACCTTTTAGAAGACAAGACACTCAAACTTCACGCTTCTTATGCGTATACGAGAAGAAAAGGTGTTACTCAAGAGTTTAACATAGGTGAAGGTATTATTGGTCAAGCTGCAAAAGAGCGCAAAGTGATTATAGTAGAAATGCTCCCTGATGATTATATGAGTATAGAGTCTGGACTTGGTCAGAGTAAACCTAAAAGTGTGCTTACTATTCCTATAGCCTCTCATGAAAAACTTTATGGGGTATTAGAACTTGCATATTTTAAAACGATACCTGATTTACATATAACATTTTTTGAAAGTATTGTTGAAAGTATAGGTATGGCTTTTGAAAATATTTATGCGACAGTTGGTTTAGAAGATGCACTATCAGAGGCACAAAGAGTTTCCGAAGAACTTCAAGTGCAAGAAGAAGAACTCAGAGTCAGTAATGAAAAACTACAAGAAAATAGTAATGCACTACAAAGAAAAAAAGATCAATTAGAAAAGTCATCTAAAGAGTTAGAAGAAAAAGCGATTGAACTTGAAAATGCAAGTCGATATAAGTCAGAATTTTTAGCAAATATGAGTCATGAACTGAGGACACCATTAAATAGTTTACTTATACTTTCTCACTCATTGGCTAATAATGATGAAAAAAATCTTAATGCAGATGAGGTAGAGTCTGCAAAAGTTATCCAAGAAAGTGGTGAACATCTGCTTTCTCTTATCAATGATATATTAGATATATCAAAAGTAGAAGCAGGACAAATGGTGGTTAGTAAGGATAATGTTAGTACTACAGAGTTAGTATCTGAGCTTAAAAAACGATTTGTACATATGGCTAAAGAGAAAAAAATTGATTTCTCTATTTCTGTGCAAAATGATTTTCCACAAGGTTTTATATCAGATAGAATTAAATTAGGACAGATTGTTACAAATCTTATCTCAAATGCTTTGAAGTTTACTAAAAAGGGTGGTGTATTTGTAAGATTAGAGATAGAAGGGAAACAACTTTTACTAAAAGTTAGTGACACAGGCATAGGAATCCCGAGTGAAAAACAAAAAACAATTTTTGAAGCATTTCAACAAGCTGATGGTTCTACAACTCGAAATTTTGGAGGCACAGGATTAGGACTTTCAATAGCCAATAGTTTTTCAAGACTATTAGGCGGTTATATTACTGTGGAAAGTGAAGTTGGTGTTGGAAGCTCTTTTACATTGACTTTACCTTTTACAAAGTCTTTAGTCGCAGTTGAACAAAGAAGTGAAACTATGATGTCAGAAGCAGAAGAAGAGACTAGACCATCTTTTGAAGACGATAGAGACAAGTTAGATACTTCAAAGTTACTTTTTTTGATTATTGAAGATGATGAAAAGTTTGCAAAAATTCTATATGAAACTTGTGTGGCAGATGGTAATCAGGCGATTGTAGCGATAGATGGTGAAACAGGTGTATTGCTTGCTAAACGTTATGCTGTTCAGGGAATTATTTTAGATTATATGTTACCTGGATTAGATGGAAGCGATGTTTTAGCACTACTCAAAGGGGATAAATCAACACGAAATATTCCTGTTCATATTATGAGCGCACTTGATAATCTCATGGATATGAAGCAATTTGGTGCTATCGGACAGCTAAAAAAGCCGATTTCTAAAGAGAAAATTCGCGAAGTTCTTCAAATGTTAGGAAATGATAAACATAAAAAATCTGATAACATTTTACTGTATCGTGGGGAAAATAAACTCAATTATGTACATGATGTTTTAGAAGAAGAGTCTCTTCATACAAAAAAAGAAATCTCAAAAGAGAAAGTGCTTCAAAGCTTACAAGAAGATAGCAATACTATTGTTATCATAGATTATTCAAAAGAGAGCCTTGCACTACTTGAATTTTTAAAAGATTCAAAATTGGAAAAATCACCAAATATTTTAGTGTATAGTGAAAGAGATTTAAGCGAAGAAGAACAGCATATATTGGCACAGTATACACAAAGTATAGTCATAAAGTCACCAACTTCAGATAGTCGGATAGTCGATGAAGTAAAATTATTTACGAACCATATGAAAATAAATCCAACACATTCTCATGAAAGAAGTATGGATTTAGAAGGAAAAAGTATACTCTTAGTGGATGATGATATGCGAAATACTTACTCTTTAGCAAAAATTTTTAGAAGTAAAAAGTTGAATGTTGAAGTTGCCTCTAGTGGTATGAAAGCACTTGATATTTTAGAAAATACAAAAGATATAGATATTATCCTTATGGATATAATGATGCCAAATATGGATGGATATGAAGTAACACAAAGAATTCGAAAGATGTCTTTTTATAAAGATATACCGATTTTAGCAGTTACTGCAAATGCAATGAATGGTGATAAAGAGAAGTGTTTAGAAGCTGGAGCAAGTGATTATATGTCAAAGCCTGTGGATATAGATAAACTTCTCGTCATGATTCAGATGTGGCTTTAAAATATGAGTAAAGTAAAAGAATTAGAAGTTGCACTTTTTTTAGAAGCACTTTATCAAGTATATGGTGTTGATTTAAAAAATAATTCTAAATCTTCTTTAACTCGACGTTTAAATGTTCTCGTAATGCAACAAAAAAAAGAGAGCATTTCAGAATTGATACCTTTACTGATACATAAAAAGAAATTTTATTATGAGGTTATCAATGCTGTAACAGTGCAGTGCTCTAATCTTTTCAGGGATCCACAGTTTTTTAAAAAAATGAAAAAAAAAGTCTTTACTTATCTTCAAACATTTCCAAAGGCAAATATATGGATAGCTGGATGTGCAAATGGTGAAGAAATATATTCTTTGTTGATTTTACTAAAAGAAGCAAATCTTTTACATAAAGTGAGGGTGTATGCAACTGACCTCAATACACATGCATTGCAGATCGCAAAATCGGGTGTTTTAACTAAAAAGATTGATAGTACAGATATAGACAACTATAACAAGTCTGGTGGTATGTATAGTTTAAGTGATTATTTTGTTACAGGATATGGCAAGTATAAACTTAAAGATGAGTTACTCTCAAATGTTGTTTTTGAAGAACATAATCTTGCGCAAGATGGTCCTTTTATCTCAGCAGAGTTTATTCTATGTCGTAATGTGATGATCTATTTTAACAAAGAGCTTCAAGAAAGAGTTGTCAAACTTCTTGATACATCTCTTGTTCCTAATGGGTATTTAGGTATAGGAATTGATGAGAGTTTAGAGTTTATTCGAACTGCAAAGCATTATAAAAAAATTAAAGATAGTATCAGTATTTATAAAAAGCTCAGTAATTAAGAGCTTTTTCTAAACTAAGTGAACCATCAAAAAGAGTCTGTTCATCATATGAGGCTGCTATAAGTTGTAATCCAACAGGCATACCATCTGTATTTTTCATGATAGGAAGTGAAAGAGCAGGGAGACCTGCAAGATTTACAGAGATAGTATAAATATCACTTAAGTACATATCCATAGGATTTTCAAGCTCACCAAATTTGTTTGCAACAGTAGGAGCAACAGGTGATAAAATCAAATCAACATCTGCAAATATTTTTGCATAATTATCTTTGATGATATGACGAGTTTTTTGTGCTTTTACATAGTAAGCTTCATAGTATCCACTTGAAAGAACAAAGTTCCCAAGCATGATACGTCGTTTTACTTCATCACCAAAACCATTACTTCTTGTTTGTACAAATGTATCTTCTAAGTTCTTTCCATCAACACGATTTCCATAACGGATGCCATCATAACGAGCAAGATTTGTTGCAGCTTCTGCCGTTGCCGTAATATAGTATGCTGAAATATCGAGTTTAGCATCCATCATCTCGCGTTCAACTATGGTATGTCCAGCAGATTGAAGTGCTTCTATCGCTTTTGCATAGGCATCTTTTATATCTTGACTTGCATCTTCTACATATTTAGGAAGTACAGCAATCGTAAGTTTTCTTTCAGCATTGAGATTTGGAGTGACTTTATCATCTCTTTTCGCGTTAGTAGAGTCTTTTTCATCTGAACCACTAATAATGTCATATAAAATAGCTGCATCTTCGACATTTTGAGTCATTGGTCCGATTTGGTCAAGGCTTGAAGCATAAGCACCTAAGCCGTAACGCGAAACACGACCATATGTTGGTTTCATCCCAACAATCCCACAAAAAGCAGCAGGTTGACGGATACTGCCACCCGTATCACTTCCAAGAGCAGCTATGGCAAGACCTGCTCCAACAGCTGCTGCACTGCCTCCTGAACTGCCACCAGGGACTGAGTCTTTGTTGTGAGGATTTTGAGTTTTACCATAAAAGCTTGATTCTGTTGTGGAACCCATAGCAAACTCATCCATATTGGTACGACCAAAAGGAGAAAGTCCCGCTTCTTTTAGTTTGTCTATAACAGTCGCGTTGTAAGGAGCAATGTACCCTTGTAAGATGTTTGAAGCAGCGGTAACTGACCAGTCTTTTACTTGAATGTTGTCTTTTATGGCAATAGGAATACCATCTCCAACATTGTTTATATCAATGTAAGCATTTAACTCAGGACGAGCTTCTATCTTTTGTTTTAGTTCTTCTTTAAATGTGCTTAGTTCTTCTTTACTTAGTGAGAGGGCTTCTTTTAATGTAATCACTCAATTTCCTATTGTTATGTTAATTGGAGGGATTATATCAAAATGTAGATTTAAGGAGTATTAACGAAGTTTCTCATGTTGATTCCTGCAAGTCTATCTGCCCATGCAATGTGAGTTGTTTTTCGTCCTTGTGGTACAAAGATATGATTATCTGAAAAGTAAAGGTTGAGTATATCTTCGATTTGAATGGTGTTAGGAGTAGTTACTATCCAGACAAATCCGATGGCTTTAAGAGAAGGTATCTCTTTGGCACTTCTCATGATATCTCGCACTTCAGTTTCTATCATTTTACTTGTATCGGTATGAGTGAATTTAGAGGCTTGGAGGAAGGCTTCAAAATTATCTTCATCTTGAACTTTTTTCCATTGGTCATGTTCAAATTTTTCTTTAAAAGTGTAATCAAAATTTTGTTTGTTTTTCAAACAAAGACAGTAAACACTTTTTATTGCACTAGGGACATTGTTTTGTAAGTATGCGATCTCTTCTTTTGTATGTGTAGTTTTTGAAAAGCCTTTTGCATCAAAAAAGTTGATTGACTCTAAGTTTTTAAGATTGGCTTCATCTTTTACTCTGGTAATTTCGTTAACGATAGCAATAGGATAATTTGCAATCCAAGTATACTTACTATTTTTAGTAAGAAACTCTATCGTTTTTCTACTGTTTTGTACACCATTGTGGATATCAGATATAAGTTTATTCATGATTTTAGTATAGCAGGTTTTATTTAAATTTTTTAACTAAAAATATACCTATGCCAACACCAACAAATATCAGAGCAACAGTTACTCCGATAAATGTAAACGATACTGGTTCTTGGAAATTAGGCATTTACTACTTCTTCACAGCGACTACAAGTACACTCACTCTTAGTTGCTTGAAATTTCCAACATCTTGGGCATTTGTGAGCACTTGCTTTACTTATAGTAAATGTATCACCATCGACTTCAAAATCTCCAAGTTCTTCACTTGCCTCAGCATCTGAAACAGAAGAAACAACAAACCAATCCTCAGCATCCACAGCATCTAAGTCAAGTGCTACTTTAGAGTTTGTCGTGATAACAAGCTCTAAAGTACTTTTGATGATTTTTTCTTTTTTAAGTCCATCAACAATAAAACCAAAACCTTCACGTGCTTTTGTCATATAGGCAGCATCAAAGTTTGACTCACCTGTTGTAATTGGCTCGTAAACAAGGTCAAAAATAGACTCTGCATCGCCTTTAACAACAGATGGAGCATGTTCTATAATCTCATCACAAGTATATGTTAAGACAGGTGCCATGAGAAGAAGAAGTGATTTTGTTATCATCGCCATAGCACTTTGAGATGCCATTCTTCTTTGTGAGTTTTTCGC